>Ga0210017_1002128_pt1 | contig 17057 bp, 16 predicted proteins | sample CryGeyCG2014_020_FD_183966 | JGI IMG/M metagenome (GOLD analysis project Ga0210017, IMG submission 183966) | Groundwater microbial communities from aquifer - Crystal Geyser CG08_land_8/20/14_0.20 (SPAdes) (version 2) | ecosystem: Environmental > Aquatic > Deep subsurface > Groundwater | place... | reverse complement strand
ATAAAAGAACCTTGTTCTCGCACTATCCTACATTTTACCTTATCAGAGAGCATTCTCACACCTGCATACTCTATAAATCCGTGAGATAAAACCATATGTGCATATACATCAGGAGCTTCTTTTGCAAGAACTTCTAATTTGCCAAAAGTTGACTCAACCTTGCTTTTAAATTCTGAAAAATTATCTGTCCAATCTAATTTTTTGGTTTCTTTTTTAACCATTTCAATCCACATCAAACATAGAATAAACTCTTATTTATAAATCTTTTGGTTATTTCACCACTCTGTAATTAATATTAACTTTCTCCGCAACTCTTCTGGAACATTACACTAAAAACAACCTAACGTGAGAATGTAACGACAAGTGATGTAAAAACCCAAAAATTTAATAAGGGATTGGCCTACCTTCTTTTATTATGACAAGAATAGCTGTTATCAGGAAAGAGCACTGCAACCCTTTAAAGTGCCAGAACTTGTGCATAAAACTCTGCCCAAGGAACAGGACTGGGGAGGAATGCATTATAATTGGGGAAGATGGCAAGCCAGTGATAGATGAAGCCCTGTGCACTGGCTGCGGAATATGCTCAAACAGGTGCCCTTTTGAGGCAATCCATATTATAAACCTGCCGCAGGAGCTGAAAAAAGATCCAATACACCAGTATGGAAAAAATGATTTTAGGCTGTATAATCTTCCAACACCAATATTTGGAAAGGTTGTTGGAATTCTTGGCCAGAACGGAATCGGAAAGTCAACTGCAATAAAGATAATAGCAGGTGTTTTAGAGCCAAACATGGGCAATTTATCCCAAAAAAGGTTTGACATTAATAATTTAATTGAGTTTTTCAAGGGAACAGAGGCCCAGACCTTTTTTGAAAAGGTAAGGGACAAGGAAATAACAATCTCTTACAAGCCCCAGGAGGTTGATATTATTCCAAAAAAATTCAATGGAAAAGTAATTGAATTATTAAAGAAAGTTGACCAGAAAAACATGCTTAAGCAGGTTTCAGAAAAGCTTGAAATAGAAAAAGTACTAAACCACAATATAAAGGATATCTCCGGAGGAGAACTGCAAAGAGTTGCTATTGCAGCATCTGTATTGAAAAAAGCAAATCTCTATGTTTTTGATGAGCCAACATCTTATCTGGATGTTAAGCAAAGAATTAAGATAAGCAAATTTATAAGAGAACTAGCAGATGAGGAAACAGCTGTTCTTGTTGTAGAGCATGACTTAATAATACTGGATTATATGGCTGACCTGATTCATGTGATGTATGGCAAGGAAAGCTGTTATGGTGCTGTTTCACAGCCAAAATCAGCAAAAGCAGGAATCAATGTTTATCTTTCCGGCTATCTGAAAGAGGAAAATATCAAGTTCAGGGATCACACAATAAAATTCATGGAAAAACCTCCTGTAAAGACAACTAAAAGCAATGTTCTGACAGGATGGACAGAAATAGAAAAAAAGCTTGGCAGCTTCAAGCTTGATGCAAAACAAGGCAGTATTTACAAAAATGAGGTTGTCGGGATTTTAGGCGAGAATGCAATTGGAAAGACCTCATTTGTCAAGATACTTGCAGGAGTAATAAAAAGCGACAAAGGAGTTATTACTAATAATGTTAAGGTTTCCTACAAGCCCCAGTATATTAACACAGAATCAGAAGAACTTGTTGCAGCTGTCTTAAAAGATGCTGTTGAAAATTATAATAAACAGATTATAAGGCCACTTGGAATAAAGCCATTGCTTTTGAAAAAGCTAAGCGAGCTTTCTGGCGGCGAGCTTCAAAGGGTTTCTATTGCTTCATGCCTTTCAAAGGAAGCTAATTTATATCTTTTGGATGAGCCCTCTGCATACCTTGATGTAGAGCAAAGGCTGGCAGTGTCAAAAGCAATAAAGGAAATGGCTGAATCACAAAATAAGGCAATGCTTGTTGTTGACCATGACATCCTGTTTATTGACTATCTCTCTGAAGAGCTTATTGTCTTTGATGGTGTTCCGGCTGTTAATGGAATTGCCCAGGGCCCTTTTTCAATGGAGCAGGGAATGAATAAATTCCTCAAAGGCCTTGAAATGACCTTTAGAAGGGATCCTGAATCACATCGGCCTAGGGCAAACAAGCTGAATTCCCAGATGGACAGCAAGCAGAAAAAGGAAAATAAATTCTATTATGTTTGATTAATAAAAAACAGAAAGTTTTTTATATAAGGTTACTACTTTTTAATAGAAATAAATTTTGGGGCAAAATGTTAAATAGCAATAAAAAAGATACTCATTGTGTTAATTATTTAAGAAAGACAAGAATAGATATTCCAGAAGAACTAAGAGATCAATTTCAAGACTATAATTCATTAAGAGCAAGTATATATTATTGTAAACCAGAGAATAAATCTTCTGAATCCTCTCCTGTTTTATTGGAAAGTGAAATAAGTTTTCATTTGATTCATAAAGATGGATCATATGAATACCTTACATCAATCTCAGGTCCTGAATTTGAGGATGGTGGTTTAAAAAAGAATGATAAAAAAGTTGTTGACAGAGCAAAAGAACTTGCAAAAAACAATAAATTTTTAGTTGATATCTTAAAGCAATATATAACCAGTAAGTAAATTTAAGTATAATTTCTTATATTAAAATTTATAGTTATTCATCATTAATGATTATCTTCATGCCGTCATAAGCAACAATAACATCCTTGAACTGGCTGCAGTAGCTAACTAATTCATCATATGGCTTGTTATAGTGGTTTATGTGTGTAAGAACAAGCTTTTTTGCATTAAGCTCATCTTTAAGCTTAATAGCCTCTACTGTTGAGATATGGTTTTCTGTTGGCGGCTCAAAAAAAGGTGTATTGGCAATTATCATATCAGCATCCTTCAATAAATATGATGCATATTTTCCAAGACTCAAAGCATCAGATAAATAGGCAATCTTCTGATTCTTGTAGTTTATCATAAAGCCATAAGTAGGGGTATCTATTGTGTGGTAGACTGGAAACGGGGTTATTGTAAAGCTCCCGAAATTTAGTATAGAGCCTGCATAAAAAGGTACTTTAAGAAATAGCTTAGCAAGCTTGTCTGTCCAGTATTCCTTTACAACACTCTCCATCACTTCCTGCTCAGCAAATAGTGTTGCTTTTTTCTTCCAATATTCAAATTCTTTAATTCCGCCTGTATGGTCAAAGTGGTTATGTGTTAAAAGAATAACATGCAAGTCCCTTATATTATGCGTTATTAGCTGGTGTCCAATATCCGGTGGTGTCTCAACCAAAAGGTTAAAGCTATTTATCTTAAAAAGCAAAGAGGTTCTTCCCCTGATAAACCTCCCTCCTTTTTCCAAAGCAATCTTGCAATGCCTGCAATCACAGTCTATTGAAGGAATCCCTTCTGCTGCCCCTGTTCCTAAAAAAATTATTTCCATTAAACTGCCTTCATTATTCTATAAAAGAAACAATCATTTCCCTTTAACTATATTAATTTTTCGTTAATCAATTATATAGTCTTATTGGGCTATATTATGCCCTACCTCTTGATTCACCGTCAACAACGCCGCTTGCAATCAAATGAGCAACCCTTAATGGCTCTGGCAGCAAGGAATGAGTACAGGTTATATCAATTATTTCTTCTGCCTGTTTCAAGCTGAGGCCAATGACCTGAACAAATATCTCGCCTAATTGATAAACCTCTCCTGCTTTTTTCAACAGCTTGATTTTTTCTTCGTGATTAAGCTTTGTTAATGCTTTTTCTATCTTGTTGAAATCAGGATAATCCCTCATCACAACAATCACAGGAATTCCTGTTTTCTTATTTAAATCAGAAACATCAATTACATTAAAGCCGCCAACAGCTATTCCATCTAATATAATGGTCTGTAGTTGCGGCCTGAACTTGCATTTGTTTATCATTTTAACAAGCTTTCTTGTTGAATCATCACCATCAACCTTAACATGAGCTGATATAACGCCGTCAATAAAAGAACCTCCGCGATAAACAGTCCCAACAACAATAACCTCTTTATCATTGAATTTATCAAAAGGCCCGTCATCAATTCCCAAGACACGAATCTCTTTTTTCATATCTCTCAATAAGGCATGGTTTTATATTAATCTTTCCTTATTTTACTGAATATTTTGTTTAATAATTGTTAGTTGCAATTTTCGGCGGCTCTTAGAAACATATTTAAATTACTTTACTTTTATTCATCTTATGACCAATCAATTACCTAAAAAATTGTTAATAAGTTATTGTGGAATTTGTTGCTCTCTATGCTCTTCTTATAGGTCAAAATATTGTCCTGGTTGTCTGGAACTAGAGGATTGTAAGATTGTCCAATGTGCAAAATCCAAAAATATAAGATATTGTTTTAAGTGCAACAAATTCCCTTGTAAATTATTTGAAGAAGGATTTGATTGGAATCTTGATAAATTTCCACTGCTTAAAAAATTCAAATTAGGTACTGTTAAGTGGAAACCATATGCTAAAGAGTATATTAAATTGTTTAAAATAGGAAAAAAGCTTGATAAAAATAAGTAGTTCGCACCGCCGAAAACTTCTTCGTTCCCTTCGGTCACTTGACCACTCTGCGCTCTCGCCTTCGGCTCGGGACAGATAACAGCGATCGCATGTGTTATATGAAATTGAATTTCGTCCGCAAGACTTTTAAATCCCTTTATTTTACTTTATTATTATGAGATACTTATCTGGTGAAGAAGAAAAGAAAGCCCTTAAGTATATTGCTAAAGCAGTAGATGTAGCTCTCAGTGCCACCTGTGAGCGTTCTCGCTGTGGTTCTATTATTGTAAAGGATAATGAAATAATCGGAAGCGGCTTTAACAGTCCACCACAAAACAAAGAAGAACAAAGAAGATGTTCCTACTCAAAAGATTCTTATCATAAAAAAGTAACGGATAAAACATGTTGTGTTCATGCAGAACAAAGAGCTATTATGGACGCATTAAGAACGAATCCTAATAAAATTATTGGCTCTAGATTATATTTTATCCGTCTTGACGATGACGGAACACCTTCAAGAGCAGGAAAGCCCTATTGCACCATTTGTAGTAAAATGGCTTTAGATGTTGGAATTGAAGAATTTGTTTTGTGGTATGATAAAGGAGTTTGTGTTTACAAGACTGATGAGTATAACGCGCTTTCTTTTCAATACAAAGAATAAGCAGGCGAAATTCAACTTGCTCCGCTGCGTTCTCCTCCTTTCAGTCGTCGGGTCATATAACAGCAGCCGCATATGTTAAACTCAATTGAGGTTGGTTCTCAAACAATAAGGTTTATTAAGGCTAAATAATTATATGTTATTATGGAACTAAAAGATTTACTAGAATTCATAGAAATTGAAAGCAAACGACTCAGAAAATATTATCCTAATATTGATGAAGATAAAATAATTCTTGCACAAACTGTAAAATTAACTGAAGAATTAGGTGAGCTTTGTAGTAAAGTTTTAGCTCATAAGTCTTTACAGAGAAAACAAAAACTTGATAACTATAATAAAAAAAATATATCAGAAGAATTTGCTGATGTTATAATTACAGCCCTGCTTCTTGCAAAAACAATGAATGTTGATATTGAAAAAGCATTAGAAAACAAGCTTAAAAAAATTAATAAAAGATATAAATAATTCTAAGTTAACCATTAAAAAACTTCTTTTAATGGTATTAAAAGATTTTTAGTAAGGTTTTTATATAAGCCAAGATTACTATTGTTCTTGTTGACTATTTGTTAACTATTTAAAAAAAGGATATAATAATGTGCGGAATATTTGCTTACAAGGGAAAGGGAAATGCAGCAGAGATTGTGTTTAATGGCCTCAAAAAGCTTGAATACAGGGGCTATGACTCATGGGGAATGGCCTTTAAGCAGAACTCAAAAATAGATATAATAAAAAGAGTTGGAAGAATAGAGGATTTCAAGGAAAAGCTGCCAATTAAAAGCCATCTTGCAATTGGCCACACAAGATGGGCAACCCATGGTTCTGTTACAGAAACAAATGCACATCCACATCTGTCAAATAACAAGAAAATTGCTGTTATCCATAACGGGATAATAGAAAATTACATAGGATTAAAGGAATTTCTTATAAAAAAGGGCTATAAATTTAAAAGTGAGACAGATACAGAGGTTATACCTAATTTAATCCAGGAAAACATGAAAAACTCAGGCTTTGAAGAAGCTGTAAAGAAAACACTGAAAAAGCTGGAGGGAAGTTTTGCTGTAGTTGTTATAAATAATGATTCTGAGAACATTGTTGCAGCGAGAAAAATGAGCCCAATGGTTTTAGGTATAAGCAAAGATGGATTTTTCATATCCTCTGATGTTCCTGCATTTCTTAGTTATACAAACAAAGCAATAAGCTTGGATGACAATGAAATGATAATAATAAACAACAAAATAAAAATAATTAATTTTATGGATAATAAAGAAATAAAAAAAGAGCCAGAAACAATAAATTTAGATTTCAAAGAATCAAAAAAAGGCAAATTCAAGCATTATATAATAAAAGAAATAAGCGAGCAGGAAGAGTCAATAAAGCGTGCAATTGACCAGGATCAGGATTTCATAAAAAACATTGCAAACCAGATTGAAAATGCATTTGGTGTTTTTTTTGTTGCCTGCGGAACAAGCTATCATGCATGTTTGTCAGCATCTTATTTATTTTCAAAAATAGCTAAAAAGCATATTAATGTTGTTCTTGCATCAGAATTCAGAAACTACAGGCATTTCCTGACAGAAAACACATTAGTAATTGCTGTTTCACAGTCAGGAGAAACAGCTGATGTTTTAGATGCTGTTAGGGCTGCAAAGGAAAAGCATTCAAAAATAATCTCCATAGTCAATGTTCCTGGCTCAAGCCTTACAAAGCTATCTGATGAGGTTATAATGATGAACGCAGGCCAGGAAGTAAGTGTTCTCTCAACAAAAAGCTATACATCCCAGCTTGCAATCCTCACATTACTGGCATATGCCTCAATAGGCAAGTTTGAAGACGGAAAGAAATTAATAAAAAAATCAGCTGGTTATGTTGAAGAGATAATATCCAAAAACCTTAATAAGTTAGAGAATCTTGCAGATATGCTGAAGCATAAAAAAGATATATTTTTAATTGGAAGAGGCCTCGGCTTTCCAACTGCATTAGAGGGAGCATTAAAGATAAAAGAGGTCTCTTATATACATGCAGAGGGCCTTGCAGGAGGAGAACTAAAGCATGGAACACTTGCATTAGTTGAAAAAAATGTTCCAGTGATTGTGATTTCAACTGATGAAACAAAAAAGGATATTTTAAATAATGCACTGGAAATAAAAGCAAGGGGAGGATTTATAATAGGGTTTAACTCTGAAAACAGTGATGTGTATGATTATTTCATAAAAATACCATTGCTTGAGAATATGGAGCCAATACTAAGCATTATCCCAATACAGATAGTTGCATATTATCTTGCCATAAAAAGAGGCTGTGATCCTGACAAGCCAAGAAATCTTGCAAAATCAGTAACAGTAAAATAGGTGAAAAAATGAAAAAACTTTTTGGAACAGATGGAGTACGTGGAAAAGCAAATATTTATCCAATGAATGCAGAGACAGCCCTAAAGCTTGGAATGGCTGCAGCAGCTGTTTTTATAAATGGAAAAAAGAGGCATAAGATAGTTATTGGAAAGGATACAAGAATATCATGTTATATGATAGAGAATGCATTAACATCTGGGATATTATCAATGGGTGTTGATGTTCTGCTGGTTGGGCCAATGCCTACTCCTGCAATAGCACATCTTACAAAATCCTTTGCAGCTGATGCAGGCATAGTGATCTCAGCTTCGCATAATCCTGCAGAGGATAATGGCATAAAATTTTTTGACAGCAATGGATTCAAGCTTTCTGATGAGGTAGAGGAAAAAATTGAAAAGATTGTATTTTCAGAAATAAAAACAGATCATATTATTGGTGAGCTTGTTGGAAAGGCAAAAAGAATAGATGATGCTCAAGGCAGGTATATAGAATTTGCAAAGAACTCTGTTGATAATATCTCTTTAAAGGGCATCAAGATAGTGCTTGACTGTGCAAATGGTGCTGCATACAAAGTAAGCCCTTTAATATTTGAGGAGCTTGGAGCTCAGGTTATCACAATAAATAACAGGCCAAACGGCCTTAACATAAATGACCAGTGCGGTGCATTACACCCAGAGCAGATGAAAAAATTTGTTATACAATACGGGGCAGATATTGGGATTGCCCTGGATGGTGATGCTGACAGAGTTATAATGGTTGATGAAAATGCAAATGATGTTGATGGAGACCAGATAATTGCTTTATGCGCTCTTAATTTGATAAGAGATAAAAAGCTGAAAGACAATACAATAGTTGTAACAGAATACAGCAACCTTGGGCTTGATAAGGCTATTAAAGATACAAATGGAAAGGTAGTAAGAGTAAGAAATGGCGACAGGTATGTTGTTGAGGAGATGAGGAAGCATAAATATAATTTCGGCGGTGAGCAGTCAGGCCATATTATATTCTTGGATTATACAACAACAGGCGATGGAACAATATCAGCCTTGCAGGTCTTGAGGATTATGAAAAAAACAGGAAAAAAATTATCAGAGCTTGCAAGGTGCATAACAAAATTTCCACAGATTATGGTTAATGTCAAGGTCAGGAAAAAGATTGATTTTGAAAAAATGCCCAAGGTAATGGAAAAGATTAATAAAGCAAAGGAAAAATTAAAGAATAATGGCCGTGTTATTGTAAGGTATTCAGGAACACAGAACCTTGCAAGAATAATGGTTGAGGGCATTAATGAAAAAGAGATAAGAAAATATGCCAAGGAAATAGCTGATGAGATAAAAAAACACACTGGTTAAAATGCAAGTTGTAATAATGGCTGCAGGAAAGGGAATAAGATGTTATCCACTTACTATTACAAAGCCAAAGCCATTGCTCAAGATAATAGACAAGACAGTCCTTGAGCATAATCTTGACCAGCTTCAAGGCCTTGTTGAAGAAGCAATAATAGTTGTTGGCTATAAAAAGGAGATGATAATGAGCAAGGTTAAAAAAAAGTATCATAACATCAAGATTACTTATGTTGAGCAAAAAGAGCAATTAGGAACAGGCCATGCAGTAATGCAAGCAGAAAAGCTTGTAAAAGGCAGGTTTATTTTAATGAATGGAGATGATTTGTTTTCAGGCAATGATATAAAAAACTGTTTAAGGCATAAATACTGTGTTTTGGGAAAAGAGGTTGATGATCCAGAAAGGTTTGGAATTATTTATCTGAACAACGGTTTTGTTAAGGATATTGTAGAGAAATCAGAAAACCCAAAAAGCAATCTTGCTAACACAGGCCTTTATGTATTTGACAGAAAAGTTTTTGATATACTAAAAAAAACCAGGAAAACAAAAAGAGGTGAGCATGAGGTAACTGATGCCCTTAAAGAGCTTGCGAAAAAAGAAAAAGTCAGTTGTGAAAAAGTCAAAGATTATTGGATTCCAATCACATACCCATGGAACTATCTTGAGGCAAATGTATTCATGCTTGAGAGAATGAAGAAAATGTATATACACGGAAAAATAGAGCCAAATGTAATAATAAAAGGCACGGTTTTTATTGGTAAAGGCACTTTAATAAAATCAGGAACTTATATTGAAGGTCCTGCATATATTGGAAATGACTGCGAGATAGGCCCAAATGCATTTATAAGAAAAGATACAATAATAATGGATATGGTAAGAACAAGGGCAGAGGTTGTTGATTCTGTTTTGATGGAGGGTGTTACAGCAAAGCACAACTGCTATATAGGCCATTCTGTGATTGGAGAAAATGCTAACATAGCTGCAGGAACAATAACAGCTGACTATAGGCATGACGCAAAAGATAATATTACTGTTGTTAATGGAAAAAAGATTGACTCAAAGAGAAGAAAGCTTGGAGCATTTATTGGTAATAATGTTAATACAGGCATTGGAACATTGATTTATCCCGGAAGGAAGATCTGGCCAAATCTTGGAACACTGCCTGGAGAGATTGTCACAAAAGACAAGATTGAATAATTATCTTATTCTTCTTGCAAATATAATAAATCCTGAGAAGCCTATTCCCTCTGATTCTGGCCTTATTCTTCTTCCCTCAATCTTCCATTCCCTTTCAATAAGCTCAGATGTTTTCAGGAAAATAAATTTATTATTTTTCCTGATTGTGTTCACAAAATCAGCTGTTTGCGGAACAGAGGTTGAGTAAGAAACAATAAACCCACCAATCTTTAGAGCCTTTTCAGCATGTTTAATAACTTTCCAGGGCTCTGGCAAGTCCAAGGTTATCAAGTCAATATTTTTTTCATCAATTCCAGTGTAAATGTCTTTTTTCTTTATTACCATGTTTTTCAAATCGAGCATCTTTATATTTTCCTTTACAATGTCAATGAAATCACCTCTTATTTCATAGGTGTATATTTTCTTAACATAGTTTGCAAGAAAGCATGACAAAGCTCCTGAGCCAGAGCCTGCATCAACAACAATGCTTTTATTGTTAATTCCTGTTTCTGCGATTATTAATGCAATATCCTTCAATAGGATTATCTGTGCCTTTCTTTTAATTTTTTTGTAGAAGTCAATAAAGCTCGGCGAGAAAATAGTGAATTCCTTGTTTTGGCTTGTCTTTATTATGCTTCCGTCTTTTTTCTTCAGCTCGGTTTTAGGGATTATTCCCTCGCTTGTGTGAAAATCCTTTTCCAAATCCTCAACATAATATATCTTTCTCTTTATTATGCTTACCTCTTTTTTAAGGTCTTCTATAAACTCTTTTTTCTCCTTCCTTACAATGATTTTTTCCAATGCCATTAGAACTCCTTTTTTATCAAAAATTGTCAGAATACTACAAACTTCAGTTTGCAGATGAATGACAACTCCGATGACAATTTTCTCAAATATTGTGGACTTCAGTCCATAGTATTTATTAAAAAGCAGAGGCAGGGACTCGAACCCTGGAATAAGCGGGTTGCAGCCGCTCGCCTTAGCCGCTTGGCTACCTCTGCATGGCGGGCCTAGAGGGACTTTCAACAGCTGTTACAAGCTTTTAATCCAAAGCTCACATTTTTGCGAGCTTTAGCGAGCTAGAGGGACTTTTTTGCGAAGCAAAAAATGTCGCTCTTGCGTGCCAGCTTAGCAAGAAGCTGTTTTGAACCCTCGATCTACAGCTTACTTTTGAACATTGTTCAATAGAAGGCTGTCGCCTTATCCAGACTAGGCTATAGGCCCACAAAACAAAAGAGAAGGGTTTTATTTATAAAGTTTATCAAAATTACTCTTTTTCAGAGTGCATTGAGCATTCTTTTTTGCCTTCCCAATACACCCAGCACTTCTTGCCAAAAAGCTTCCACTTAGCACAACCTTTGCAGCATTCAGGTGTTTTTTTCTTCTCGGCCATATAAAGCTAGAAAAACAACCTTTTAATAAATCTTTCCATTAAAAATTGAGATAACTAACAAAAATGTAATATTAAGAAAGACAAATATAAAGCCATAACAAAAAAGTTATATATATGGGTTATTATTAGCATTTTTAATATGTGTTTCACGCCGATTGTTTCATTGTCCACTGCAATACTTGAATTTGTTGTCGCTACTGCAATTCTTGTATTTTGCAGAAAATCCTTAATCAACAGGTTCTTCCCATTATTAATATATATTTTAGGCTTTTATCAGTTCACAGAATTTATGCTATGCACAACAAATTATCCCTTCTTTTGGGCTAAAATGGGTTTTGTTACCTATTCTTTTCTTCCAGCAGTTGGGCTGCATTTTATTATGAAGCTAACCAACAGAAAGTATAATTACACAATCCTTTATATTGTGCCTGTAATCTTTTCTTTAATAGCTTTTCTCAAGCCTGACTTTATTATTGAAAGCACATGCACAACTTTTTTTGTAATAGTCATTAAGGATATGTTTAATTTCCCAATTCCATTATTGTCATCTATTTATGGGTTCTATTATTTTGGGTCTATTTTACTTTTTTGTTATTTTTTATTAAAGAGCTTTAATAAGGAGAAGAATCAATTAAAAAGAAAATCATATGCTGTAATTTTTGCAGCTACTCTAATAACACTTCTTCCAGCAGTGGTTCTTTTTATTATTTTTCCCGCGTTTAAGATTATTTTTCCTTCAGTGTATTGTGAATTTGCAGTATTGTTCACAGTTGCAGCAATTATTTCTTCATATTTAGACAATAAGATTCAAAAAAAGAAATAAGAAAATAAATATTATTTTTAAGGCAGCCAAGTCTTATGGTTTTTTAGCTTGTCTGGCAGGTATTTTTCCATGACAAAGTTAAGGCCTCCAACTGCCAGGGCCTGTTGTTCTGCCCTAACCTTCATGTCATTTAATTGCTTTATGGCCTTCTGCCACTCCTTGTAATGATGCACAAAAGGGTCATTTTTTATTGCATCCTTGCCTCGCTTAACATCAACCTCTTTTAGAGGGTGTGTTGGAAGTTTATAGTCTATGATGTCTTGAGGTGTGAGGCCTAAGAATTTTGCATTAGGAACACAGAAATATTTATTGATGTGGGCAGCATTCCCGCTTCCAACCTTTAAAGTTCTGTAAATGTTCATAAAGCCATAGAAGTCACAGTCAGTAAAAACATAAACAGGAAGCTTATGCTCGTCGCTTAGCCTTCTTATGAAGCGCCTGCATGCCCTTGTTGGAACACCGCCCATACTAATCAAAATGCAGTTTGCCTTTTTCCAGTATTTGTGCTTTACTAGTCTCTGGTGCATACCTGCTGTCTCAATTGCAAGTATAAAATCAGCCTTTGTTTCAAATTTTAAATTCTCTACAGAGTTTGGTATGGCATATGCTCCAGAGCCCATTTTTGTGCAGTCAATCTTAATCTCTTTTTTTGTATCTGGATCCTGGTCAATAACAATAAGCTTTCCAGCAACAGCACCACCCTTTTCCTCAGGAATAAAGCCAAGAGCTTCCCTGTTCACCATTATCATTGCCTCAATATCATCCATAACAGAATCTGATTCTGGCTGCTCCTTAAAGCGGGCATCACCCCAGTTCTTGCTTACATAGTATATCTCTCTCTTTGTTGCAATATCATCAGTGTCAACAAGTTTTTTTGATAAAATCATCATCTTTAGAGTTTGCGCAAATGTTTTTATTGTAGAAGCTGTTAATGTCCTTGTTTTTATCTTGCCCAGAAGCTTGAAATAACCTTCATCATCATTGTATTCAACATTGCTTAATGAGCGTAATGGAATAACTAAATCCGGCTGTTTTTTGCTTAAAATCTTTTTATAAATTCCAGAAGCAATTTCTTTTATATTTGAAGAAACCTTATTACTCATTATCCTCACCATCTTCCTCATGCTTCAACACAAGCTCTTCATCATAATCAAGATTTTTCTCTCTGTCAAATTCCATTGACTCAACCTTGCCCCTATGCTTCTCTAAAATCTCTTTTAGCAATACCTCAACTCTCTTCTCTTCATCATCCTTTAAGCCAATCAGTTCTTTTAATGCCTCTCCCACATGGGATATGTACTTTTCAATATAACCTCTTTTATTTAGCTCAAAGCCAACTCTTTTTTTCTTTTTAACATAAGAGCCGAGCTTTCTCCCTGTTTCCTGCATTGCAAGCTTTATTTCTTTTATTATTTTAGGATAATGCGCAATTGCCTCCTTGCTTTCTGATGTGAAAGGAACCCAAACAGAAGCAATATGAACAAGTATGGTTAATGGTCCAATAGGCAAAGCTCCATTGCTTTGCTGCAGGCCATAGTTTTTCCATGCTGTTGAAACAACTGACTTAAATATTGCACAAGCCCCTTGCTGATATAATAAAGGAACCCTATTTGCAAACCTAAGCAAATTTACAGGCTTGTCTGCAGCCTGGTCACCGCCATAGGCAATTCCCACTTCAATAATAAATGGATTTCCACTATATACACATGGCTGTCTTGTGACAGAGCAGTAAAACTCTGCATTTATTTCTTTTCTTAATCCCTTTTCAACCAATTCCTGGCCAATTGGCGAGATGCAGTCAGTTGGAGGGGCGATTATCTTTGTATTTTTTATTCCATTAACTAGCTTTTCAACCATCTCCATTGAAAGCTTGCCTGGCTTTGTATTTGGCAATAATGCAGCATTTTCACAGATTTGCTTTGCTGTTCCTGAGCCGACTCTTGAGAATTCATGGGTTAAAAAGCTCTGAAGGGTTCTTGCCTCAGTCATCTTGAGCATTTTCATCATTCTTCCAAGCTCAACACCATATGGATGAGGCTTGATCTCCTTTGGCTCTTTTGGAAGATTGTCAGTTACCTTTGCAAAAATTATCTGCTCTGCCTTGGGATTAGTGTAAATTATTGTTGCATGGGGATTAACAATAGCAGTCTGCTTTATGTATTCATCAACACTTTGGCCAGTTTTAAGATAAGATGCCTCAATATCAATCTCAACTTTTGTTCCATGATCTTTGCTCCACTCAACAATCTCCTCTTTTAAAATCTGAGGCTTATTTTTGTGAGTGTCTATATGCAGCTCATAATAATGTGCTGGCTCATTAGGCGAGATTTTTGATGTTATTTTAGCTGGCCTTCCTGTTGTCAGCTGGCCATACATCACAGATGCAGATATTCCAATTCCCTGCTGGCCCCTGCTCTGGCTTAGCTTAAAGAACTTGCTTCCATACAATAATTTTGCAAATATTCTGGGAATCTGGCTTTTAACAATGCCTGGGCCATTGTCCTCAACAATAACCCTGAAGCGATCGTTTTCCATGTCTATTGCCTGTATACTTATTTCAGGCAAAATCCTTGCCTCTTCGCAGGCATCAAGTGAGTTGTCAACAGCTTCCTTTATTGTTGTCAATAAGGCTTTTCTCTTGTTGTCAAAACCAAGAAGATGCCTATTACGGCTAAAGAACTCTGCAACAGATATATCTCTCTGTTTTTTTGCCATTTCATGCGCTTTGGTTTTTTTTGATGTTTCAACAAGCTCTGGATTTTTTTCTGTTAGTTCATTAAGCTCTGTTTGTTTTATCATTTTATTCAATCCCAAAATCTTTTCTTTTCATATTCCTTCTTCTTTTCTCAAGCCATTTGTAAACAGTTGAGTGGGGACTGCCGTTTAATAATGATTCAACAGCCTTTCTTGCTATAGAAACATTCTCTGAAAAGCCAATTATTCCAATTGTTTTGCCATAAACTGAAATATATGTTTCTGTAAGCTCTTCTATTGTTTTTCTTGAGCTCCCTTCTGCTCCAATGACTCTACCCTTTATCCTTATCATACTGTTTTTTGATTTAATATAATCAGCTATGTTGACTATTTCAATAATATAATCCTGTTTTAACAAAAGCAGTGCTATATCTGGATTAAAACCGCGTCCAATTGCCTTTACAATCTCTCTTGCACTGTAAAGTCCAAGAGCATCCTCACCCTCTAAAAAAACATCCCCTTCGTTTGAGTCTATCCTGAGCTTAACATTAAGTGCTGACTCAATCTGTTTTTTTGTTTCTCCATCCTTACCAATAAGTACAGCAATTCTCTCTTTTGGAATTTTTGTATCATAAAGATATTCTGTCATGTTAAAAAATGAATCTGGGTTTGTTTTTAAATTTTTATATGCTCGAGTTATTCTTTTATTGTTTTTGACTCCTTTAAATTTTTCAAGAAGTATTCCAGGCAGTCAAGTGCGCAAAAAGATGCTTTTTTTCTGAAATCTCTTGGACCAAATATCAGAGTGTAATGCTCTGTGTAATAGGGGTTTATCGGGTTTCCGCATACAGCACATACTGCTTTTTCATTGTCTTCAAGCTGTTGTATTTTCTCATTAACAAGTTTTTTTACATGTATTCCTCCTTCTTCCTCAAGGTCTTTCTGTAGCTTTATTAAATCATCGCGCTCTAAATTATCAACTATCTCCCTTAGTTTTTTATTCATATTTACCTCTTTGTTTTTTGCTCTTCAAATTTTATAATCCAGGTATTTTTTTTAGGGTCAAACTGGAAAACAACATCATGTTTTTTGTTTTTGTCAAGTGCAAAAAGCAGCGGCATTGGTATTGTTGTCTCATAGCTGGAGCCACGCTTATAAAGCTTTCTTCTTATCTCGTGCATTTTATTTTATACTTATTTTTTTACTTATTTTAAGTTATACTATTATACTTATGATTATACTTATATATAAATGTTTTGATTTTAAAGAAATAGAATTAATTTTTTGATTTAGTTATTTCATGGACTGCTGAGATAAACAATCCTGCTGTCCAGCTAAATCTGTTCTCGCTCTGGTAAATCCATGTTTTAATCCTTTTTCCCTTGCTGTTATATATTTCAGAAGTTGTGTTGTGTTTGCATATCAGCCGGGCAATTCTTTTAAGAACATTCTCTGATTCTTTTTTCATACCTAATTTATGCTTTGCAATAGCATCAAAGCAGCCAATCCATAGCCAAGAATAGCCATTATGATATTTCAGGAGTCCTCCAATAATATTAAAAACAGATGACTTATACCAGGGATAGGATGGATAATTTGTTACCATAGGAACCCTATCCAGCTTATTTTTCATTATGAACTTCTGTATTTTCATTCCCTTTTCCTTGTCTGCAACATCCCAGACAATTGCAAGCACATTGCCTGTTGATGAAAAATAATTTTGTTTTTTGCGGGAAATCCAGTCTATATAATATCCTCCGTTCCAAAAGTCCTTATTAATGCCTTTCTTAACAGTTTCTGCCATTTTTGAGTATCCTCGGGCATCATCATTTTTTTTGAGCAGTGCTGCTAATTTACTAAAGTCAGATAATGCCTTGAAATAACAAACATTGGTAAACAGCACTTCCCCCTGCTTAAGGGCAGACTCTGCCCAGTTAGCGCCAAAACCCTCATCTATTAGGAAGTTGTTATCCTTATCCTGTTTTGATATCCATACAACTGCCTTTAGGATTTTTTCATAGTTATCCTCTAAGAATTTCTTGTCCCTGCTTTTCATAATATAATCATGGCATGCTATTATAAAGATAATATTCTGGGTTACAGAAGGTGATATGA
>Ga0210017_1002119_pt1 | contig 17086 bp, 16 predicted proteins | sample CryGeyCG2014_020_FD_183966 | JGI IMG/M metagenome (GOLD analysis project Ga0210017, IMG submission 183966) | Groundwater microbial communities from aquifer - Crystal Geyser CG08_land_8/20/14_0.20 (SPAdes) (version 2) | ecosystem: Environmental > Aquatic > Deep subsurface > Groundwater | place... | reverse complement strand
CCCAGGCCGGAAAGGGTTTTGTTCAGGATTATCTGCAGGTAGAAAAGACGAGCGGCTATGGCCAGGCCCGTAAGGATAAGGAGAAAGGCGATGACCCTGGTTCTTTTTAGGAAAAAATCGTTCATAAAAGTAAGGGGACGGAAGGAGTAAATTTCAGAAGAACGGAAGACCGGAGAACCGGGTTATCCTGTCACCCGTTTGCCCGAAAACGTCCGTCGCAGGCGTAATGGCGGACGAAACGGGTGGCGGGATTATCCCGCTTTGGGAGTTTTGCCGAACTGGAACCGGAAGATCTTCGCCAGCCAGCCGAATTTCCCCCCGGAGCCGTTTTCCGCGTTTTTATCCATCATCACTATGGAATACGGTTCCGGGTATTTCAAGCCCATGTGCGAGGCCGCCATTTCCACGTTCTTGGGAGCTTTGCAGTCGTTTATTCGTTTGGAGATGTATTTGTTCCTGCTCAGAAGGTTTTTTATTTCTTTTTCCTCTCTTTCTATGGAATATCCGAGTTTTATCGCCTGAATATTGATCGTAACGGCGGTGAAGATCACCGCTATGAGCACAAGCGAATACCTGAACATTCCGGAAAAACCTTTCATTGCAGTCTCCTTTACCCCGCTTAGAAATTCCTCTCCATGCTTTATATCGTTCTGCAACTTTCACCGACGCTTCTTTCAGACCGGAGATTTCTAACGGGGTTTATTCCATCGAAAACATCTCGATTTTCATCAGATTCTGCTTTTCCCAGAGGTAAAGTATCTTGGTAGGAGCTATGCTGGTCCTGAAGTTCTTTATCTTCCTTTTCGCGCTCTTCGAAAAGAGATTCAATCCCAGTCTGGATTTCAAGCTTTTCATAACGCCCTCCTCTACTTTATTTTTTCTATCACCCTCAACTTCGCGCTTCTCGCCCTGTTATTGCCGCTTACTTCCTCTTCGGACGGCGACACCGGCTTTTTGGTTATCATTTTCCATCCGCCCATCCTGGACATAAATCCGAAGGTCTCCTTGACTATCCTGTCTTCCAGAGAGTGGAAGGTTATTATGGCCATCCTGGCCCCGGGGGCCAGGAACTGCGTGGCCTTCTGCATGCCCCTGGTAAGGTTGTCGAATTCGTAGTTTACCGCGACCCTTAACGCCAGAAACGTTTTGGTGGCCGGATTCGATTTCCTGCCCGTATATGGAAGCACGGATTCTATCATGTTCCTGAGGTCGGTGGTCGTTTCGAATTCCTTCTTTTCCCTTCTTTCCATTATGGTTTTGGCTATTTTATAAGAGAACCTTTCCCCGCAAGTCCTTATGAGATGCTCTATCTGCTCGAATGGCCACTTGTTTATTATCGTGTGCGCCGTAAGCGGGTTGGCCGGGTTTATCCGCATATCCAGCGGTCCTTCGTGTTTCAGACTGAAGCCCCTTTGCGGTTTGTCGAAGTGCAGGGACGAAACGCCCAGGTCGAACAGTATCCCCGAAATGTTCATAACCGCCGCTCTTTTCAGGATCTCGTCTATGTTCGCGAAATTCCCCGCCGTTATCTTCACTTTTCCGGAATACCCGGAAAGATTGTTCTTGCTGATGTTTATCATTTCCGGATCCCAGTCTATGCCGAGAACCCTGCCGGAGCCGTCCAGATTTTCAAGGATCTTTTTAGCGTGGCCGCCCATGCCCAGCGTCGCGTCCACGTAGAATCCGCCCTTATCAGTTACCAGAAGCTCAACGGTTTCTTTGAGTAAAACCGGAACGTGCTTGAAATCTTCCATTATATGTCCAGGATCTTGCTGAACTTCCTGACGGATTTGCTTATTTGAGTCTTCTCGTACTTTGACCAGGCCTGCGCATCCCATATCTCCGCCTTATTGCCTACGCCTATTATTTTAAGGTCTTTCTTCAGCCCGGCGTAATTCTTGTGATTTTGCTGTATCAGCAGGCGGCCTTGTCCGTCCACGGTGCAGTTGGCGGCATTGCTGAAAAAAAACCTTTTAAAAGCCCGTTGTTCTTCCTTGTTTTCCGATTTAAAAATTTCCATGTTGTTCGCTATAAGCTCGTCCCATTTGGACGGAAGAAAGACATAAAGACATTCGTCCACGCCGCCGGTGATCATCAGGTAATCTTTTTTCTCTTCGCGCAGGGCTTCCCTGAACTGCGCGGGAACGAAGACGCGGTTCTTGGCGTCCATCACGTGATCATATTGTCCGTAAAGCGCGTTCATAAACATTTTCCACCATTTACTTCCATTTTAAACCACTTTCCACCACCAGAAAATAAAGTATAACGGAAATTTTGATATTTGTCAAGACCCAGCGTGTTAATATATAGGGAGGGTGATTGGGAACTACGCTGGTAATTGGTAATTAGTAAATAGTAATCAGGGACAACAAAAACGGCACAGAAAACGTAACTGGCAGGGAGTGTAAAGGGTATTTGGGGAAGTTTCCTGAAAAAACTCTTTACGCTTTCCGCTTCACGCTTTACGCTAACCCCTCTCCCCTATCTTTTGACTTGAAATTTGTTATTTGTTGATTTGAGAAAGTTTGCCGGTTCTCAGATCATAGCGCCAGACCACTTCAAGAGCCGAGAGCTTGTTGTAGGGGTTGCCGTAGGCGCCGTAGAGCGCTCTGGAGACGTACTGGCCGTCTTTGAGGTTTTTGCAGAACCTGTAAAAAGAATCCCCCTGCTTCATCCTCATCATGAAATAGACCAGGCTGTAGCTTTGCGCGTACCAAAGTTTCACGCTCCTGTCGTCGGCGTCGTCCAGGTTCTCTATCCTTACGAGGTCTTCAAGCTTGAAGCCGCCGCCGTTTTTAAGTATTGCCAGATTCTCCTTTAACCAGCGCGGATAGGAATTGGCGCGCTCCACCTGTATGAAAACCGCCATTCCCTCGCTCAGCCAGAGTGGATTCGGGTTGGAGTCGCCGAAAAAACTGTCGAAGTAGATATGGGTGAGTTCATGCGCCAGTATTCCCATCGCCTCTTCGCTCCGGTACACGTAGATCTTCCTTTCGGCCGTATTGGCCGCGCCGCCGGACCAGGAAGGCCTACCCGTAAGCTTCTGATAGGTTGAGGTGGAATTGCAGAAGTAAATAAAAGCTTTTTTCTCCCTCTGCCAGGGCGAGAAGGCTATGAGGTCCAGCATGATATTGCCGTGCAGGTCTTCCATGCTGGCCACCAGTTCTTCGGAAACGGAGGGCCCTTCTTCGTAGATCACGAAACTTTTGGTCTCTTTCATCGAAAACCCTTCCGGCGTTTCGGGATATTCGGAGCCCTTGCGGGGCGCTTCCGTTTCCCCTGAAGGCTCGTCGTAACTGCCCTTGGTTTCCGGTATGTCCTTTATCATCCTCGCGTCCACCAGTATCCTGTTCCCGATGGAGGGGTCGGCCTGGTAAGGTTTGGGGTCGGAGCTTCGAACCTCCTTGGCGGGGTCGGCCTGGTATAGAGGTTCAGGAGGCTTTTCCTGGCTGGACTGAAAAGGATCGGGCGGGATCTGCTTTTTCTCCATTTTGGACGAGCCCGGCTGTTTGAAAGGATTGGAATTGAGCCTTATTTTGGGCAGGGAGTTCAGATCCTGGCTTATGTACTGGTATAAATAAAGTCCCCAAAGCCCCACTACCAGGAGCCAGAAAATTATTCTCAGGCGGTGCAATATGTCCATAATAAACAAGTCACGGGTCACAGGTAAAACCAGCGTGAAAGCGATACAAGCAAGAGAGCAAGACAGCCGGGCAAGCGGGCAAGTAATACAAGTTCACAGATACAAGTAAAACAGAGTAATTTAGTTTAGAGAGCTTAGTCCCAACAGTAGATTAAGATTAAGAAAGAGATTAAGGAACTGGTAGTGTTTTTGTTTTTCTAATCTCTATTCTCCATCCTCTATTTTTTTATTCCCAATTCTCTTAACTTTCTTGCTATTCTCGCTGGCCTTGCTTGCTTTGCTATTATCCCTTCCTGTTGAAGGTGTCCCTCATCTTAAGCATCATTTCCGACATGGAATTCAAAAACATCGAGAAAGCTATGATGAAGAGCCCGTGACAGGAGGCCATCGCCCAGAGCCGGGAAGAAGTCTCTATTTCCAGGATAAGGCTCCGGAGGTAATAAATGAAGAGCATAGCCAGAGCTGAAAAAAAGGAGGAAAGGAAAGTGCCGGTTTTCTTCATAAACATCGCTCCCGCCGCCGGCGGAATCACGAAAAGAAGCCACATGGGAGCCCAGTAGGCCGAGAGAAGGTAGAAGATTATAGAGGTGGTGGCTATGTTGAAGATCACTAGCGAGATCCTTACCTGGTGCATATGCCTGAAAAATTTGTAGATGTTTTTAGAGAGGTAGAAATTAACCAGGAACTGTACGATAAGCACCGCTATGCTGGAATAGGTTATGTTCTTTTCCGGTTCCGAAAAAAATATCGCGAACAGAATCAGGACTATACCGAACGGGGTGAAAAAATAATTCAGTATATGCATTAAAACCTCCATTTACAGCAGGTTAAGGTCAAGGCTAAGTAAAGAGAATAGAGACGAGAGGGAAGAAGCAAGTCTCAGGGCTCAAGTACTTGTGGCTTTCTTTTAACTTTCCTGCTCGTCTTGCTGCCTTGCTTGCGCTCCTCTCCCCTATATCGCCGTTTTCTTGAAAACGAAAATCGCCCTTTTCTTTTCCCCGCTTACAGAATAATTATATATAAAGTCGGGGTTTTTTGTCTTTTTAATTTCTTCCAGGTTTTCCTCGTTCTGCCAGGCCGCGAAAAATCCGCCTTCCCGGACGGTCCCGAGACAAAGAGGAAGCACGTCCTCTATTTTGCCCATGGCCCTTTCGACGCAGACGTCGAATCCCGAGAGCTCCCGGTCGTTCTTTTCCAGCCGTTTGTTGACTATGGCCGCGTTGGAGAGCTTCAGCTTTCCCTTGATCCAGAGGAGGAAGGAATACTTCCGCTGCGCCGATTCCGCGAGCGTGAAATCCGTTCCGGGCAGGAGTATGGCCAGGATCGCTCCGGGAAAGCCCGCGCCCGTTCCCGCGTCCAGTATTTTCAGTTTTTCGGGGGATACTTTTAATTCTTCGAGCAGGCTTATGAAAGGGACCGAGTCCAGAATATGCCGGGTCCAGAGGTTTTCGACGTCTTTCCTGGAAACCAGGTTTATCCTGGCGTTCTTTTTTTTCAGTTCTTCCGCGAAAAGCTTCAGCTTTTCCAGCTGGTTTTCCGAAGGATTTATCCCCCACTCCGCGAGTTTTTGGAAAAATATTTCGTCCATTTCAGCCTTTTTTCCCGAGCCTGTTTTTTTCCACCGTGACCCAAAGAAGCTGAATGTCCGCCGGGGTCACTCCGGGGACCCGGGAAGCCTGTGAAAGATTGTCGGGCCTGATCCTGGAAAGTTTTTGCGCGGCTTCGAGAGAAAGACCTTTTACCCTGCCGTAATCCAGGGAGGCCGGAACCGATACGTGTCCCAGCCTGGAATTCCTTTCGGCTTCTTTTTTGTGCCTGTCTATATAAACGGAATAGGCCTTTTCGTTCTCGGCGGCCCTGGCGGCGTTTTTAAGCTTCCAGGGAGACAAGTCTTCTTTCGGGGCGGGTTTCCCGTCCAAAAAAATCTTATAGGTTTTTTTATAGTTTTCGAATTTTCCGGCGTATTCGGGCCCCAGCAGCCCGAGCCGGAAAGCCTCGCTGGAAAGTCTAAGGTCCGCGTTGTCCTGCCTGAGCATCAGCCTGAACTCCGCTCTGGAGGTAAAGATCCTGTAGGGCTCGTCCACGCCTTTGTTCACAAGGTCGTCTATCATTACGCCTATGTAGGCCTGGTCCCTTCCGAGGACCAGGGGTTCTTCCCCTTTTACCTTTTGCGCGGCGTTTACGCCGGCCAGAAGTCCCTGTGCGGCGGCTTCTTCGTAACCTGTGGTGCCGTTCACCTGTCCGGCCAGGAAGAGGTTTTCCACAGTTTTCGATTCGAGGGAATAATGCAGGTCCCGCGGGTCGGAAAAATCGTATTCTATGGCGTAACCGGCCCTTATCATTTCGGCGTCTTTCAAAGCTTCTATGCTTTTAAGTATTTCCAGCTGGGTTTTTTCGGAAAGGCTCGTGGCCAGGCCGTTCACGTAATACTCGTTGGTGGAAAAACCTTCCGGTTCCAGGAAAAGATGGTGGCTGGCGTGGTGAGGGAATTTGACTATTTTGTCCTCTATCGAAGGACAGTAGCGCGGGCCTATGGATTTTATCTTGCCCGAATAGAGAGGGCTGGTGTCCAGTCCCGAAGTGATTACTTTCGCGGTCGTTTCGCCGGTCCTCGTTATCCAGCAGGGAAGAAAACCGGTTTTATTAAGTTCTTTTTCTTCGGTAAAAATTGAAAAGGGTTCGGCGGGTCTGTCGGGCGTTTGTTCCTGGCAGAGCCGGAAATTTATTCTCCGCCCGTTCAGGCGCATGGGAGTTCCCGTTTTGAGCCTTGAAATTTTAAGCCCCAGCGACTTCAGGCTTTCGGAAAGGTGTCTGCTGGGCGGGTCGTTATACCTCCCTCCCTCGAAATGCGTCAGTCCCACGTGTATCACTCCTTTCATGAAGGTGCCGGCCGTGAGTATTACCGACTTGGAGCGGTAAAGAGTTCCTCTTTCGGTAAGAACGCCTTTGAGTTTGGAGCCTTCCAGGTGCAGGCTTTTAGCCTCGTCCTGTACCAGTAAAAGATTATCCGTTTTTTCCAGGGCGAATTTCATGTTGAGGTGATAGAGCTTTTTGTCGCATTGCGCCCTGGGAGAGCGCACGGCCGGGCCCCGGGACATGTTCAGCATGTGGTAGTTCATGGCGCTGAGATCGGTATTAACGCCCATTCGTCCCCCCAGGGCGTCTATCTCCCGCACCATCTGGCCTTTCCCCACCCCTCCTATGGAGGGATTGCAGGACATCTGGGCTATGGTGTCCAGATTCTGCGTCAGGAGAAGTGTCTTCATTCCCAGTTTTGCCGAGGCCAAAGCCGCTTCGCAGCCGGCGTGACCGGCGCCGACGACTATGACGTCGAACTCCAGAGGATATTTGAATGTCGCCATAATTAAATCCCAAAAAAGTGATTAAGTGATTGAGAGATTAAGAGATTGAGGTCGGGAAAATAAACCGTTTTTAAAATCGCCCATCGTTTCCTACTCTTAGCCTAATTACTCAATATCTCAATTTCTTAATCGCTTTCTCATCACGTGAACGCTATTATTCTGAAGATCTCGGAACTTATAAGACCCGAACATTTCAACAGATAAAAAATCAGGATAACGTTGAAGGAAGACAAAATAAAAGCCGCTACTACGCGGGGCACGGACGCCTCGAATCGCTCCCGGCTGAGGTTCACGAAAACCACCAGTATCCAGAGGGCTGCGGCGAGCTCGGCAAAGAGATACAAATTTTTGCTTCCTGCTTTTAACGCGGCCAGGGCCAGCGGAAAAAAGAGCAGGTTTATGGAAGAAAGCGAGACCAGGACCTTCGCCAGCAGCGCCGCCTCCTCCCTGTTTTTTTTGAAAATTAAAAAACCCGCCGCCCAAAAAATACCCGATAGAAAGAGACCCGGAAGGATGGAGCTTTTAAGCTCGTGAGCCATAACGGCTGCGGCCGCGCTCAGGAAAACGGCCCCGGCGGTTTTAAGGCCGGAGCGGCCCGCGGGCCGGAGGAAAAACAGAAAAAAAACGGAGAAAAAGAAAATGTTAAGGACGTTGAATGCCGAAGAAACCGAAAAATAATATAAAAAACCGTGTTCCGAAAGCTGAAGCGCCTCGCGCGAGAGCTCTTCCGGAAAATCCGGCGGGGCGAAAATCCTCAAAACGCTTTCCGCCGCCGCGAAAGCGAAGTAAACGGGCAAAAAAGCCGTCCAGTCCGTTTTTGGCGCTTCCAAAATCAGCTTTCCGGGATTAGTTATCGCTTTTTTAAAAATATCCAGAGAATTCATTGTATTAGTAAGGGTCAAAGGAACATAGGCGCAAAGATGCAGAGGAAAAACGAAATTCCGTATCCTGTTTCTTGTTTTCTGTTCTCTTTCCGTACCTCCGTTTTTACCCTTAACCCCTTAAACCCTTTCTTTTAATTATTTCCCCACGCAGAATCTGGAGAAGATGTTTTTCAACAGTTCCTCGGCGGTGGTTTCCCCCACCAGATCCGAAAGCGAAGAGAGCGCCAGCCTTAGGTTTTCCGCCGTAAGTTCGTGGCTTCGGCCTTTGCCTTTAAGCGTTTTTTCGGCTGCTTCCAGGTTTTTATGCGTTTCTTCCAGGCATTTGAAATGCCTGACGGAGGTTATTATTTCGTCCGTCGCGGAATCCAGCTGGGTCTTTTCTTTCTTTAGTATGGAGGATTTAAGTTTTTCCAGCCCCTGCCCGGTCAAGGCGGATACCCTGAGAAAATTCTCCGCAGCCTTTCTTTTCGAGGGCAGATCGCTTTTCGCGTAAAGCCTTAGTATTTCGCAGTTTTTCCCGGCGTTTTCGCTCACGGCTTTTTCCGCCAGTTCGTCGCTCCGGCTTTTTGCCCGGGAGCCGTCCTGCAGCAAAAGAACTATGTCAGCTTTCTTTATTGCTTCCGCCGTTCTTTTTATACCCTCTTTTTCCAGAAGATCCGAGGTTTCGGCGTTTATGCCGGCCGTATCGGTGAAAATCGCTTTAAAGCCGTTCAATTCCAGCTTTTCTTCGACGGTATCCCTGGTGGTTCCCGGAACCGGAGAAACTATCGCCCTGTCGTAGCCGAGAAGAGCGTTAAGGAGCGAGGATTTCCCGGAATTGGGCGCTCCTGTGATGGAGATCCTTATTCCGTCCTTTATATATCTGCCGTTGTAAAAGCTTTCAGAAAGTTTTTTTAGTTCCTTTTTAATTTCCGCGGTTTTTTTTAGAAAAGCGTCCCGGTTCAGTCCTTCCGTTTCCTCGTAAGAGTCGTCTATCCTCACCTCCAGTTCGGAAAGAAGGTCGAGCAGATTTTTTTTGAAAGAAGCGATTTTTTTCCCCAGGCTCCCTTCAGTTTGTCTTATAGCCGCGGCGTGTTCCCTGGCGCTTTCAGCCAGGATGAGGTCGTTAAGAGCTTCGGCCTGGGAGAGGTCCATCTTTCCGTTCTCGAAAGCCCGGAGCGAGAATTCTCCGGGTAGCGCCTGCCTGGCCGAATGCCTGACCGCGAGATTTATTATTTTTCTGGTTATATAGGGTGAGGCGTGACAGAAAATTTCCAGCATATTTTCGCCGGTGAAACTTCTGGGAGAGGCGTAGGCCACGGCTATGACGCGGTCTATCAGGCGTCCATCTCCGTCGCAGGCCTTAAGCAGGCAGGTCAGATTCGGCTTTATGGCGCGGAGGGTTTCGGCGGGGCGAAGAAAATTCGAGGCTATTTCGAAACAGTTTTTCCCGGACAGCCGGATTATAGCTATGGCGCCTCCGGCCAGGCCGGAGGCTATCGAAACTATGGCGCCTTCTTTGGAGAAGCTCATTCTTTATACCGCCGTGTTTATGGAGGAACGCAAAGCCCCTCCCGGTAGGTAAGGAAGAGCCCGGATTTCCGGCCCCGCTCCCTCGCAAGCCTTTATTCGGTTTTCCCCGCGTCGCTTTTCTCGGATATCTCTCTTTTTCCGGGTTTGATCACCACCTTTCTCCACTGGGCTTCGCCTTCCGAATAAGTCTGGAATTCGGGATATTTTTCCTTTATCATGTCGTGCACGAATTTTCTGAACTGGCTTGACATGGGCCTGAGCCTGTAAGGGTTGCCCGTTTTCTTGATGAAGCCGATGGCGTGTTCTACGTCCCTTTGCAGATGGCTCTCGGTTTTGCTCCAGAAATCTCCGGTGTCCAGCTTTAGTATCATTTTTTCCGGCCTGTTCCTGTTTATGATGGAACTTACCAGATATTGAAGGGAAAGAAGCCCCCTGGCGTCGTCGTAAAGGAAAAGTCCGCTGTCCGGAGTGGAAAAGCTGATGTAAATTATCTTTTTTTCGGGATCGAATCTGCAGTCTCCCAAAGCGCAGGTTATGCCCGATAAAGTCATTATCCGGGAAAGGAGATTTTTCGAATCCTCGAGGGCGTTGTCCGTAGGTTTCAGCTTTAAGTCATAGGCTTTAAGATCGAAGGTTTCAGTGGTGAACGGTTTGCGCTCGGCGCCGACCGGCCTGCGCTCTTCCCGTTCCTGGCATTGGGGCCGTTCCCGGCGCTCATGCCGGCCCGGTCGCTCCCGCCGCTCCTGGGGTCTTCTGGAGGTCTCCCGCCTGTGGTCCGTCCGGTGTTCCGGTCTGTGTTCCTGCTGGTCGTTCCCCCCGGTCCACTTCTTTTCCCTGACGAGCACGCAGGCCTTTCTCGAGCCTATGCCGAGTATGCCTCTTTTTTCTTCCTGAATTATTTCCACTTCGGCCTGTTCCCTGGTAAGGTTCAATTCCTTAAGGCCTTTTTCTACCGCGTCCGTTATAGTTTTGGCTTCTATTTTTATTTCTTTCATTTTTCCTCCGTTGTAAAATTTCAGTTTGCGGCCTTTTTCAGATAGAGTGTCTGGCCTATGCTGAAAAGGCTGTTTATTATCCAGTAAATGACCAGTCCCGACGGGAAGGACAGGAACATGAAAGTGAAGAGCACCGGCATCCATTTCATTATTTTGGCCTGGGTCGGGTCGCCGGCCGGCTGGGGGCTCATGGTCTGCTGCAGGAACATCAGGGCTCCCATTATGAAAGGCAGGGGCCCGCCCAGCGTCATGCCCCCCGCGAGAGGGACGCTTTCGGGCAGGTGTCCGAATAAGCTGTCCGCCGCCGACAGGTCCTTTATCCAGAGAGCGAAACTTGCGCCGTGCAGGTCCCAGGAATTCCGGAGAGCCGTGAAGAGGGCGAAAAAGACCGGAATTTGCAGGAGCATGGGCCAGCAGCCGCTTAACGGGTTGGCCCCGTGCTTTTTGTAGAGGTCCATCACTTCCATGTTCATTCTTTTCGGGTCGGATTTATATTTGGTCTGCAGGGCCTGCATTTCCGGCTGTATTTTTTTCATTATCGCCATCGCTTTATAGGATTTCAGGCCAAGCGGGAAGATTATTATCTGGAGCACTATGCTGAGCAGGACTATGGCTATGCCGTAATTGCCGGAAAGCTTGTAGAAGTACTGCAGGGCGGAATTCGCCAGTTTGGCCAAAGGGGCGAAAAAGCCGAAATCCACCGACCTGTCCAATCCTTCGCCGAGGGTCTTAAGGAGGCCGTAGTTCTTGGGGCCGGCGTAGAACCTGAATTTAAGGGACTTGATTTCGCCGGGACCGAGCGTAAAAGGCTTCGTAATCAGAGAAACGAAAGGGGCGTCGTTTTCCTTTATTTTTTTCTTTTCATAAGCTATCCTGGAAAAGTGTTTCCCATCGTTGATTACCGCGAAAAGAAAATATCTGTTGTTCATTCCCGCCCAGCCCCAGTGGTCCGAATTTATGTCCGCTTTGAGCTTCGCCAGCGTGGGGTTTTTCTTCCCCTTTTCCTGGAAAGTATAGTCGGCTTCCCAGATTTTCGGGTTTTCCTTTTCTTCCGTGGCCACGGTGCCGAGGCCGGGGCCCATTTTTATGCCGAAGGGCGCTATCTCGAAGGCGGTGTCGGAATTATTCCTGAAGGATAGCTCCATTTCATTAAAGGCGTTCTCGGAGGAAAAGGAGAGTTTTTTTACAAGGGATATCCGGCTTGTGAAATTCGCGCCAAGCGAAACCGAGGCCCTGTCTTTTTTTAAGATTTTGTAGTCGAGGTTCTCGAGGCAGGAGAGGAAACCGGGTTCTTCCTGCGGAATAAGGTTGACTTCGCTTATGGGTCCCTGGTAAAGGATGTTTCTTATGGCGCCGGCGGCGGGATCTATGAGGATTTTCGCCTTGAGGGTTTCCAGTTCGAGCGGCTTCGCCGTTTTTTTTCGGCCGTCAGCATAGCTTCCGGCGCTTGATGAGCCGGAGGCTTGTTGTTCCGTGGTCCCGGTGGGGCTGTTCCGGCCGTCAGCATAGCTTCCGGCGCTTGATGAGCCGGAGGCCCGTTGTTCCGCTGTCCCAGTGGGACCGTTACTTCCGGAGTTGGAGAGAGCTTCGGCTTTTTTACCGGCGGACGCTTCCGCTTTAGCCGGGAGCTGCTGTGGTTTTTGCGGCGGGGTGATATAGGTGAACCACACTATGTAGATTATCGAAGACAGGACGACCGCCAAAATGAGATTTCTGTTCATGCGTTCTCCGTTAAGGAATGGTTTCCGGTTTCGAGGTTCAGGGAAGCGGGTCGTAGCCGCCGTTTGAGAAAGGATGGCAGGAGGCCAGTCTTCTGGCGGTAAGCGAAAGGGCTTTTAGAAAAGCGTATTTTTCAAACGCTTCTTTGGAGTAATCCGAGCAGGTCGGATAGTGCCTGCAGGCGCCGGAACCCAGAAGGATCCGGCCCGTCTTGTACATCGCGAAGAAAAAAACCGTCGCTCTATTTTTCATTTCCCGATATTTTCGCTTTGTCGAATATTTTTTTTAATTCGTACGCGGCTTCGGCCGCGCTTTCCATCCCGCATCCGTTCTTCGGATACAGGATCATCCAGAAACCATCCTTTATGTTTTCCCGGGAAAGTCTGAAAGACTCCCTTATGAGCCTTTTTACCCTGTTTCGCCTCACGGCGTTCCCGAGCTTCCTCGAAACTATGATGCCTATTTTCTTAGTTCCTTTTTTAACTAACTCAGGGCGATCCAAAACATTTATATGCCACATTATAAAAGCGGATGTGGCCGTCCTGGCGCCATTGTCAAAAATCAACTGAAAAAAATCCCGTTCTTTGAGCCTGAATCTTTCCTGGAAAGAAAATCTTTTCACCTTTTACTCGGGAATAAGATTCCATCTTCCTTTTCTTCTGCGGCTGGACAAAACCTTCCTTCCGCCTTTGGTCTTCATTCTTGCCCTGAAACCTATGGATTTTTTTCTTTTTCTTACATTCGGTCTGTATGTCGGTAGCATAATGATAATATTATATTAAAAAACGGACGGCAAAAAAAGTTGTTTGTATCTTGGAAGCTTTGAACCGGGGTTTTACGTCAGGGCCAGGGCTTTGGCGGCCTGCTGTTTCTTGTCCTTTTCCAGGAAGGAGCCTTCGAGGGCGAATTCCAGCGTCCGCCTTATTTCCCCCTCGGAGAAACCCAGCTTTTCCACCGCCAGGCGGTATTCCTTATTGAGGTCGGTGTCCAGTATTTCGGGGTCGTCGGCCCCTATGCAGACCTTGAGTCCCGCGTCCAGGAATTTTTTCAGGGGATGTTTTTCCAGGGAAGGGACGGAATTGGTCAGGTAATTGCTCCAGGGGTTGGCTTCCACGGTTATTCCGCCTTCTTTTATCATTTTTATCGCCAGTCCCGAGGGGTCTTCGGCCGCTTTCACGCCGTGGCCTATGCGCCGTGGGGAGAGGGTTTCCACGGTTTCTATGACCTGTTCGTAGGAGCCTTCCTCTCCCGAGTGCACCGTAAGCGGGATCTTTCCCTCGCGCAGTTTTTTAGCCGCGCCGGCGTAAAGCCTAGAAGGGTAGGCTGTTTCATCGTCTGCCAGGTCGAAGCCTATTACGAGTTTTTTATTTTCCAGGGCGAAGTCCGCGGTTTTAAGCACGGAGTCCAGACCGTAGCTTCTGGAACCGATAAGGATTATCCCTCCCACGAGGTCCCGGGATCTTTCGAATTTTTTAAGGGTTCCGGCTATCACTTCAAGGGCCTTTTTCCAGTCCAGGTCCTTTCCCCCGAGCATGAAATCCGGGCTGTAACGCAGTTCAAGAAGTTTTATGTTTTCCAGCCTGGAGGCGCGATCCAAGGCTTCGAAAGTTATTTCTTCCAGGGCCTCGTAGGAAACGAAAACCGATTGCGCTATCGCGAACATTTTCAGGACTGCCGGCAGGGAAGCCATGGGGGCGTGAAGCTTGGCGGTTTTCTCCAGTTCCTTTTCGTCGAAGGTCGGGAGCGGCAGACGGTGTTTGCGCGCCAGCCTTATTATGGCGGGAACGCTTACGCAGCCTTCCAGATGCCTGTGCAGTTCCGCTTTGGGCATGGCGCGTATATGTTCGTGAATTTCCTTTTTCATTTCTTTTCGGGAACGGCGCCGCGCCCTTCGCCGGAGCAAACGAGCTTTTCTTTTTTCGCGCGGGGCAGAGCTTTTATCCCAGCCTCCCGGACAAGGGCCTGGGAATGCGTAAATCCGTTCCGTTCGTATACCAGTTCCACCGGCAGATGCGTCTTCGTGTATCTGGCTCCCTTCCCCTCGCTGTGGCTTTTAAATCTCGCTTCCACGTTCTTGGCGACTCCAGTGTAGAAAGAGCCGTCCCCGCAGCGCAGGATATAGACGCTCCATTCCTTCTTCCTGCCCTTCTTCATGCTTTTTATCATTTTCAGGTATTTGGGATTCATGTCTGTTTACCCCGGTAGAGAATGTCCCCGGCTCCGGCCGGGGGGCCGGTTCATTCGTACCTGAGGGCTTCAATGGGGTCGAGCATGGCCGCGCGCAGGGCGGGCCAGAAGCCGAAAGCGACTCCGATAAGGCTCGAGAAACCGAAAGCGAAGGAAATGGTTCCCAGGGTGAGAGCGGGCTGCACCTTTATGAAGAAAAAGGCAGCCCAGCCGAGCCCCACGCCCAGGCCTATGCCCAGCGCGCCGCCTATAAGGCAGAGCACCATGGCTTCTATAAGGAATTGTCCGAGTATGTCGGAATTCCTGGCGCCAAGAGCTTTCCTGAGCCCTATCTCCCTGGTCCTTTCGGTCACGCTGACCAGCATTATGTTCATTATGCCTATGCCGCCGACGAGGAGAGAGATGACGGCTATGCCGTAAACCACCAGCGAGACGTTCCCCATGGCTTCCTTGAATTTTTTCACCTGCACTTCGAAGGTTTTCACGTCGAAGGCGTCCTCTTCCCCTTCCCGCACCGGATGGATCTTTCTCAGAGCCAAAATGACCTGTTCCCTCGCGGAGGACGTGTCGTACACGCTCGGGGCCATTATTTCCACGTAATCTATTTTAGTTTCCCCGAAAACCCTTTTCAAGGCGGTCTCTATGGGAATATAAGTGGTGGGGTTGCCGCCGAAAAGCTGTTCCGCCTTGTTGTCTTCCGTAACGCCTATCACGGTAAAGGTTATTCCTTTTATCCTTATTTCCGAATTTATGGGATTCTCAGCTTCGAAAAGTTTTTTAGCCAGGGATTCGTTTATTACCGCGACCCTCTCCCGGTTCATATTTTCTTCCGGCGTGAAAAATCTGCCCGTCACTTTCCCGTTCTGGAAAGTTCCGCCGTTTTTTTTCTGTTTTTCAAGGGGCATTCCTTCGGGAGTGGTTATGACGGAGTTTTCCCGTCTGTTTCCGAAGGAAACGGGAAGATTCCTGTGCAGGAGAGGGGTCGTTTTCTCCGCGAGAGGCGCCCAGTTCCTTATAGCTTCGACTTCCACCTGCGTAAGTTTTTTGCGTTTTTTAAGGAAGCTGTGCCGGGGCGCCACCCAGAGCTTGCGCGCGTCTTCCTCGCTGGCGCCGCTGAGCAGGCTTTTCATGAAGCCTTCGCTTATTGTCATCAGCGAAATTATGGCTCCGACGCCTATGAAAATTCCGAGTATGGTGAGGGCGCTTCTGGTCTTATGGCTCCAGATGGCTTTAATCGCCATGGTGAACTGTTCGAAAATTTCCGAAGGAGAAAATCTCATCCTCGCCTCGGGGAGCTCGACCGCCGCCGGTTGAACGGCTTTTTTCTCCGGGTCTTTCTTTATGTCCGAGACTATTTCCCCGTCCTTCATTCTTACCACGCGGTTCGTCTGTGCCGAAATCTCTTCGTCGTGCGTCACGATGACGATAGTCAGCCCCCTGTCGTTAAGGGCCTTCAGGGCCTGCATCACTTCCTGGCGGGATTGGGAATCCAGGTTGCCGGTGGGCTCGTCGGCCAAAATTATCAGGGGATCGTTCACGAGCGCCCTGGCTATGGCGACCCTCTGGCATTGCCCGCCGGACATCTCGTTGGATTTATGATGGGACCTGTCCGAGAGTCCCAGCAGGGAAAGGCAGTCCAGGGCTTTTTTTTCGTCTCTCCCGAGACCGGTATAAAGCATGGGGAGCAGGACATTGTCTTTGGCGGTGGTCCTTTTTAAAAGGTGAAAAGACTGGAAAACGAAGCCGACCAGCCGGCTGCGTATGGCGGCTAGGCGCCCGTCGCCGAAACCGGAAGTCGCCTCTCCGGCAAAAAGATATTCCCCCGAATCCGGCCTGTCCAGAAATCCCATCACATGAAGAAGCGTGGATTTGCCGGAGCCGGAGGGGCCGACCAGGGAAACGAATTCTCCCGCTGAAATGTTTATGGAAACGTTTTTGAGAGCTTCCACCGTGAAAGCCCCGGTTACGTAGATTTTGGAAATGTTTTTTATCTCTATTATGTTCGACATAAGTTCAGGATGCCGGAGGTTATAGTATAAGGTTTTTGCGTTTTTTTGCTTTTGCTATTTTCTAATCTCCATCCTCCCGCCTCTTTTTAGCGTCCGCCTATGATAATGTCCATTCTTTCCGCGGCTATCCCCGTGGAATAATAAACAGTGTCTTTTCCCGTTACGCCTGAGAGTATTTCCAGGTTCATTTCGTTTGACGCCCCGGTCTTTATTTTCCGCTCTTTCAGCTTCCCGTTCTCTTTGAGGGAAACGAAGGAATCGCTGCCCCTGTAACTTACGGCCCGCTTGGGCAGATAAAGGGCCGAGGATTTTATTCCCGTTATTATCCTGACGTCGGCGGTCATGCCGGAGCGCAGGTTGGAAACCCCGCCGTGGGGAAGAATCTTTACTTCATAAACGTTCACCCCTTCTTTTAGCGAAGATTCATGGGCGATGGAAAGTACCTCCCCGGTCTTTTTTTCCTCGGGAAAAGCGTCCAGGTAATATTCGGCCTGCTGGCCTTCCTTTACTTTTCCTATGTCGGTCTCGTCCACCAGAGTTTTTATTATGAGGCGGTCGGAAATGACGGCTATTTCCTTGGCGGAATTAACGGATTGGCCCGGTTCCGCGGCGCGCTTGACCACGGAGCCGGCTATAGGCGAGACTACCGGGGTCAGGTTATAGGCTTCCTCCACCATTTTCCTTTCAGCGGACTCGCCGTCTTTGCTTTTAAGGGAATCGAGAAGGGCCGTCCTTTCGCTGGAACTTATCCAGGCCAGTATCTGCCCCTTTAAAA
>Ga0210017_1002116_pt1 | contig 17097 bp, 15 predicted proteins | sample CryGeyCG2014_020_FD_183966 | JGI IMG/M metagenome (GOLD analysis project Ga0210017, IMG submission 183966) | Groundwater microbial communities from aquifer - Crystal Geyser CG08_land_8/20/14_0.20 (SPAdes) (version 2) | ecosystem: Environmental > Aquatic > Deep subsurface > Groundwater | place... | reverse complement strand
TTAAAATAGCTCTTTTCTTAATTAATTCCGTCACGATTTACCTCCTGCCTTCAAAGCATCATCAAGAAACATTTTTACTGTCTCTTTGCTATAAGGATGGACTATCATGCCTTTTAACAAATCAGGCAATACTGTCACTATATGCGCGCCTGCTCCTAACCATTCAATAACATTAAGTATCTCCCTTGTAGAAGCCACTATTATTTTTGCTTTAAGATTAAAATCATCTATTAACTTTCTTATTTTTTTGATCTCATCTATGCAGTTATACCCCATATTATTAACCCTGCCGCCAAAAATAGAAACATAACTCGCGCCTGCCATAGCTGCTAAAAGGCACTGCTGGGCGCTCATCATGGCAGTAACATTTACGCGGACATTATGTTTTATTTCTAACTCATGAATTATCTCCAAATTATCTAATTCTCCATTAGGGCCATGAATAGGAATTTTCACATTTATGTTCGTAGCCCAGCCAGATAACTCTATCGCTTGAGATAACATAGTATCTCGTTTATTACTTGTAACCTCAACAGATAAAGGCAAAGGATAAATAAGTTTAGAAATCTTAATGGAACAATCCTTAACTTCGCTCATCCCTCCTACTACACCATCTTTCAATAAAATCGTAGGATTAGTAGTCACCCCTCTTATTATCCCCATACTATGATACTTTTTAATTTCTTCAATCTTACCTGTATCTAAAAATATCGCCATAAATTGCTACCTCCCCTTTATATCTTTTAATGACCCTTCCCATTTATTCTCGTATTTTTTCATCTTAGGATGAGAAACTATTAAGTGCCATAAACACCCCTGAAAACTTTCAGCATGAGGAGTGAGAGTATCTTTATTCACATTGGGTATAACAATACATTCATCTGCGACCTTAGCAGTGTAACCATTGCTTCTGCCTACTATGCCAAATATCTTGGCGCCTTTTTCTTTTGCGTAGTCCAGCGCATAAACGATATTAGCGCTTATGTTCCTTTCTTTATCCCCTCCCCCAACTGAAAATACAAGCAAGGCATCCTTATTATCAAGTCGAGACATTTTTAGCCATTCTACAAAAACAGTATGCCATCCTTCATCATTAGTGCGAGCAGTTAATTCGGACACATTATCCAAAGGATAATACGCCTCTATGCCGCATATTTTCCTAAAATCATTAACTGCGTGTGAAGCATTTCCACCGCTGCCGCCTACACCCAAGATAAACAACCTTCCCTTATTATCTCTTAATTCTACAAGCATATCTATTATCTTATCGATTTTCACGGCATCAATCTCTTTGACAATTTTAATCATCTCATCCAAATATTGGTTAACATACGACATGCGTTTTCTCCTTATAATTTCCTAAAAATAGCCCTTACGTAAGAACTTAATCGGTTCATCTGTAAAAATTCTTGAAATGCCCCATGTGTTTCCGTTCCTCTTTTTGTTATAAAATATTTAATAAAACCGGGTAAATCCAAAGATGGCTTATCCCTGAGCACGGAAGCGACTATCTCTACATCCAGCAAACCCGGAGTACTCAATTCAATACAATCAAACCCATATTTCTTAAACAATATCTCTATCCCCTCCAAGGAAAGCACATTTATCCTGTCAGGCGGAAAGATACTTTTAGATTCTTTGCGTAATACTTGCAGATCAAAGCCACTGATTGAAAGCGTAGTAACAAAACACAAACCACCTGGTTTAAGCATCCTATTGATTGAATGCAATAACTTATCCATATCTGATGTCCTGTCGATCACCTCAAACAAAGATATGACACCTATGCTGTCCGGTTTTATATCTACATCATAATTACCGCTCTTATCTTCTATTATCTTAACGCGATTATTATAATTATTTATGCCGTCAAAACGCGGATTTACTATTACCTTCTCTCTGACCCTTTCTAAATATTTCAATATTCTATCTATAAAATAGGAATTATTTGTGTTAAAATCCACATAGCTATCTATATTCTTCAAGTGTTCATTAACAGTGTCAACAATCCATTGAATACGCGGCTCTACTATCTTCTCTTTTCTTTTATCTTCTGTATTTCTCGAAAGCGTGTTTTTCCAATAACTGCTGGCTTCTGAATTCCTATAATAATTATCTATCGCCTTATCTGTAGGACAAGGTGAAATATACAATGAACCGCATTTTGCGCATTCATAATAATCTAATCCAAATTTAGAAAAAGCCTTTTTATTTTTTTCTGTCACTGCATGGCATGCGGGGCATTCGCGCCCTTTTAGTACCTCAGATTTTATGAAATACTTCTTCGCTTCTTTCTCAGTAATTTCCAAATAAGCATCTAGCAATTCATTTGGTTTAAAATCCGTTTCTCTTATATCGTCATAAAAAACGACCTTTTTCATCGCATAATCTCCTCTTTTAACTTATCTCCATAACAAATATTGCTATCTTTATATATCTCTTCCACTAATTCCATGACCTTTAAAGCATCATAAGAAGAGCTGTTTGTAATTGGTTTGCTTTCCTTAACACAATCCAGAAAATATTCAACTTCTAAATCCCATGAGCGATCCTGGTCAAAATATACTATTTCCTCTCTAGGATTACCCAAAGCAAAAGACTCGCTTTCGAACTGCCGCTTACCAATAGTCAGCATCTCTCTGCCGTAGCTCCCTGTTTTTGATAAAAGCCCAGAAATTATTAAATAACCTTTCTCAAGGAAAATTTCTAAGCGAAAGGTATGTTTCCATAAAGTAGAGGATGAATGCAGCATGGCAATCTGATTATTCCTGTTTTTCATAATAGCAAAAGCATTGTCCTCTACCTCAAATTTCCAGAATAAATTAGAAACGAAACCTTTAACCTCATTAAACTCCCCGCAGAAATACCTCATCAAATCCAGCATATGAATTCCCTGATCAAGCAATATCCCTCCGCCGCCTATTTTTAGACTATTTCGCCATGATTGCTCAAATTTCTCGCCTCCGGATTTTCCATATGTTCCTCTTACACACAAGATCTTTCCCAAATCCCCTTTTTCAACCAGCATCTTAGCTTCCGAAATACCAGGATGATAGCGGTGATTAAATCCGAACATAAGTTTCCTGTCCTGCCTTTTTAATTCTGCTTCTTTTATCCTTTTTATATCGGCAACTGTCCTCCCCGGAGGCTTTTCAGCAAATACATGTTTACCTTTTTCTAAACTATGTATTATAATATCCGGAGTATAACAATTTGGGGTGCATACAAAGATAATATCTACATCATCTTTAATCAAAGCGGTATAATCTTTATATATGGAACACTTTTTCTCGGATTCTTGCAAAGACTGCTTGGCATCGCATATCCCCACTAATTCCATATCAGGATTATCCTTAATGACCCTTTCACGGATTTGCCCCATGTATCCATACCCAACTATTCCTGCTTTATATACTTTTTTCATAATATTTTTTAATTTATAAACTTACTAAGCGCTTCTTCATTAACACTATAAAAGTAACTATCCAAATATTTTTTAGCTAACTCTTGTTCTTTATAAAATACAGCATCTTCCATATTATATATCTCTTGTATAGTATTAATCAACTTATCTTTAGAAGTAACTTTCCATTTCATATGTTTATTTTCAAAAAGAGGATCGTAACTCAAGATTGTCTGCATATCAAAGTGTATAACAGGCTTTCCCATCATAAGCGCTTCAAGCGCTACAGTACTTCCCCAATATATTACAATATCCGATGCCTCTACATCAGATCTAACGGTTGTATTATTTGAAAATGAAACGCTAGGTAAGTCTTCTGTTTTGTATAAAATTTTATGCTTAAAGCTATCTAAAGGAAGGACAGGATGCGTTCTAATTTTTATTTTCAAATCTTTAATATCTTTTAACTCCCTTAATACATAATTTACTAATTTATAAACCTCAAATATCCCTTCTAAAACAACAAGTATCTGGCCAGTTTTGCTTCTCTTGGTATTATGGACTTTAAAAAGATATTCAAATCTAAGGGCGCATGACTCTTCGATTTGGCCTTTGCGATAAAATCCATATTGTTCCATAATTCTTTTGGGAATACTACCAACTGTCAATATTTTGTCCGGTAAAGGGACAACATCTTTTTCAAATTCACTTATAAACATATTTGCAGATGCTTGTGGAACAACTGTATGCTGATACCCTACTATTCTAGTAGCAGGAGAATATTGCCTCAAGGCAAGAATACACATCCTTTCCCAAGGATTATTTTCATGTGTAAGTACAAAGGTCTCCAGCTTTACTAATTTCAGTAGATTTTTTATGCATATATAATGCAAGTACTGTAGAAAAGGGCTGCCTTTTTTATAGTCTTTATTAATCTCTGCATTTATAATACCAGAAATTTCGAAATCTAAAAATTTTACTTCTTTTTTAATAGTTATTTTATTTATAAAAGTCCTTAAAACAACTTTTATTGGATCAAGATAAGAGATCAAGCATTCAAGAGGAACTATTAAAAAAGTATGATTACCTTGAATATTAGTTATACATTTTCTATAATTACCAAGTATATCGCCAAGAATTAAAGTTTCTTTTTTCTCTCTTACATACTCTGGCAATATTCCAAAAAATGAATCATGATAGTTCCCGCTTGCATCAAAAGATGTATCGTAAATAAAAGTCTTAATAGCATAATAAGACTTATTTTTCATGCTCTCTTTTAATATTTTTCTCAAATAGATTCTAGATATATATATCTTTTTCCATGTCCTAAAAATAAAAATCATTGCGGACAAAAAAGATTTTAAAATATCTGCGACATGGCATATTAATTGGAAAATGTTATTTTCAAAGCTAATAAACTTTATATTACATTCTTTTAAATATTTTTTTAGCACAAGGAGCACTGGATTATCTGAAACAACAATTAATATATTAGTATCCTTGTATCTTTTAATATTATCCACCATGGAATAAAGGGACGATAAGTTATTTACCAGCCTTGATGCAAATCTATTCTTTGATGATACAAAAGTCACCCACCAATAAATTGAATTATATCTTGCGCCTAATTTGCCTATCAAATCTATATATTCTTTACAAAAACATTCCCTGAATTGATTATCATAGTTTATTTCTTCAATTTCGATATCTCCTCTCTCATGCAAAAATTTAATAAAATGCTCGTCTTTATTATCATCTGCATATATACACTTAAAACTTTCTGCAGAATGAGATAATAGGTATTTTTTCAATTTCTTATTATTAGAAGATATTATAATTTTTGGCATTTAAGAAATCATTAACTCGCCTGAAAAAAGGCAGTCCTTTTAAATAGTACGATATCTCTGACAGATTTATAATGTTCCCAAGTAATCACTTTTATTTTAATTCCCAAATACGAATAAGATACCAAAAAGCCTAATTTAAGCAGTAATCGTATTGGATAATCAATAAAGAAATTCTTTGGGATAATTACTAGGATTGAAGACGCAAAAAATATTAAAAAGATAGGAACTATTTTTTTATATTCCCATTTAATTCTATAATAATGCTGAGCGACTATAAAAGAAATAGAACCGGAAATCAAACCAGCCAGAAACATAGCCCAGGCAACTCCAATAACACCAAATTTAATAATAAACGGGATAGTTAAACCGATATTTAAACCTATGGTCCATATAGTTAATAAAGATGTAATATGGGTCTTTTTCATAAAGATAAGCTGTGTGCCATTAATCTTACCAAAAAATAAAAACCCATAATACATAGAAAGAATAGCTATTACCGGGATTGCTTCGTGATAAGACTTCGGTGTTAAAATAGAAATGACTTCTTCTGAAAAAAGAGCTACCAACAAAGCAATCGCGATAGAAATATAGGCAAAAGGCGTTAAGTACTTTCCAACCGCTTCTTTTCCTTTTTCTTTTAAATTAAACATCATATTGTAAATCTGAGGATTAAAAACATTCTGAATAGCTGTCATATAACTAAAAACGAGACTGGCAATCCTTTGTCCTATGCTATAGATTCCGACCCCCCCAACAGAATTCAATAATCTTATAATATACTTATCAAACTGCGTATTTGCCACCCCCAAAAATATCCTTGGAGTTAAAGGGTAGCTAATTCTTAATGAATCTCCTAGTGTTTTCAAATTAAAAGAAACAGGTAGCACCTTCAAAAATTTAATACTCAAAATAGAAAGAATTATTAAACTGGCAAATAATTGCCCCCAAATCAATCCTATAACTCCTATGCGCAGATAAGCTACCATAAATAAAGAGAAGATGATTCCCAAAGCCGTCTCATCGATTGTATACCAAACAAAAGCTTTTGCGTTTTCTGTATTCTTAAAATAAGTAAGATAATAATTCTTAAAACTTGCGACAGCTGTAGCGCAGTATGCCCAGAATAGAATATTAGCATAATCTATTGAACCAATTATCCATTTAGAAAAATGGCCCTTAAAAAAATAAGTTAAAATGGCAAAGATTAAAAAAGATACCCCTACAAACGCTAATGTAGAATACAATAGCTCTGCTGTTTTTTTCTTATCTTTATATTGAAAAAAATTCCGTTCATAACCAACGATTAACCCAAAGTTAGCAAGTCCAGATGCAAAAATTGCATATAAACTTGCTAAAGCAAGAATGCCATAGTCCTCTTTTGTCAATATTCTGGTAAATATTGGCAAAGTTATTATAGGTAATAAATTACCAATTATTGTAGGCACCAAGTAAATAAAACTATTTTTTATCTGTTGTTCCTTGTTGATCATTATTTTGATATAAGAAGATCTCGAAATCTCTCAATAGCTTTTCCGTCTCGATATGGATCCATAAGAGGCGAATCTATCGGAATCGGACTACGATACATGCCTGGTTTCATAGATTTTATTTCAAAAACTTTTATTTTTAATTCATCGTAACTATGTGTAGTCACTCCCGTTCTTCCATATGCAGTATTTCTGTAATAACCTAATGGATCGTGCCATATCGCTGGCTTATTAACGCTTAATGCTTCAAAGGTGGTTGATGTAAATGGAAAAGACACAACCAGATCAGCAATGGACATAAGATCTGAAGCATCTTCATAATCTTTATACATTTTAACATTGGATCTAGTCGCCATTTCATCATATAGAGCAAGTAACATTGGCCCAAGAATTGGATCGAGCTTAAAATGGATAGATCTGGTTTTCTTTTCCTTTAGGGTAATCTCTATATCGGGGCATTCATCAGCCAATTTCAAAAGATGCTGAGCGAAAGCAATACCTTCATCATAAGAAGTTATACCATTTCGTGAAAATGTTGAATCATATGCGGCTATAGTAAATTTATTATTATTCCCCTCCTTCTTTGGCTCTGCTAAACCATTTATATTGTCTGCCCACAAGCATCCTATTATATGGTGATTTTCGAAAGCCCCTGGATGTGAATCAAAATAGTCCGAAAGTAATTTAGACCATGTAACAAAATGGTCATAATAGAGATATGTCCAAAATGGATGGCATTTATCGTTAATACCCTCACTTTGCGCAAAATTAACCCCAAAATTCATAGAATCTGTAAAATACCAGGTTTGAACCCCATATTGCTTAAGAACAATGTTTCGCGCTATATGTTGAGTTCCAAAATCACAATGAGTCACAAAATGCCTAATGTTCAGTTTTGTCATTATCTTTTTCCATCTAAAATATTCAATCAAACCTGCATATGCTTCATTGACAAAAGAGGATTTTTTAAAACATTCATATTTAAGAAATATCCAAAAAAACCACACCCATTCTAAAATATGCGAAGAAATGCTGTATTTATTGAAAGGATAAAAAATATCACTTTTTAATTTACGCAATCTATTTTTTTGCTCCTCATTAAGAGTACACAGTGAAAAGTAAATTATATCTCTATCATGAATATTTTTATTGTCTACAATAAAATCAGGCCCTCTTTTATTGCCTACCAGTTGGCGAGTAGGGCTAATGATACTAACCCCATATTTATAGCTTTTCTTTTGCTGTGAAGAAAATCTGTATTTTTTATACATCAATAAAATACTTAATATTATATGAGCAAGTAATTTAATTATAATTATAAAATCATTTTTCATACTCTCGTATAAACTGCACATATATATGTTTGAAGAGAATGTAATATTCTTATGGCAATAAACTTGTTGATTACTTTGAATGAGCAATTTTTTAAAATAGCTGTAAGTAACTGCGTTTGCTTCGAGATAAACTTTAATATTATCATTAGAAAATACTTTCCCAATTTTATCCAACATTATATTCACTGAATAAAACACTGCCAATCTATCGCATAATTGTTTCTTAAATATGCTTTCTGCTATAGAAGAGTTTAAAATATCACAGATATATTTAATCAAGCGAAAATGTTCTTTTTTATATTGCGGATAAACTTTTTCAGAAACTTCTACTGCTTTATTGGCTGCTATAAAATATATTTCTCTCGCACTCAAATCTTTCGCCTTTAATAAATTGACTTTCCCATCTCTAATCAGTTTCTCAATGTATTCAGGGAATGGCCGTGGAAAAAAACGAATACCTTTTTCATGGTGATACGCATGAAAAGGTTCGATTATCCAAACTCTATACCCATGATTCAGATATCTTTTAATCAACCAGATGTGTTGTTTTGCCGGCGATTCAAAAATCACTATTTGTCTTTGCATTTTAAAATATTAAAATTAGTATTTGTTTTAGCAAAAATAACCACTTCCTTAAAACTATCTATATATCTATATTTATTTTTATATTTTGCCTTGATATTAAAACCTGCTTTTCTGAATAACTTCATAGAAAGCAAATTCTCTTTATAAACACCTGCTTCTATATAATGTAATTTTAATGCAGTAAATACAAATTCTACAACTTTTTTCAATGCTTCCAACCCATAGCCCTTGCCCCAATAATTTTTATCAAAAATACAAATACCCAATGAGCATAAATAATGATATTGAGATATATCGTGTATTCTTATTGTTCCAATCAACTTATTGATATCTTTATCTTTAATAAATATGCCAAACAATATAGAGTCGTTGGCTATCAGGTTCATTTTAACAAAATTATACACAGTCTGGTGCGTCTGTCTTTTTAATCTAACATTCACTAAAAATTTATTAACTTCTGGATCATTTAAGCCTAATACATATTCGCGAATTATATCACCAACTTCCAAAGTTTTTATTTTTAACCTATCTGTAAGTAGTGGTATTTTTATATTCATAATAATAAAAAGTCTATAGAGGGACTAGATCAAAAAAAGTTTCACCTAATGCTCTAACAGCTATTCCTCTTTTATATTTTGGTATATATTTAATTTCTTGTCCTTCTTTAAGATCCATCCACCATTTCACATCTTGAAAACCAAAACAATGCCTTGTATAAACAGTACTCGAAAATCTTGGATTAATTTCAAAAGGCACATAACATTTATTTGTTTTTCTAAGCTGAATATTAAAAGAACCTTCTAAGGATGAAGCCTTGGCGATTCTCTCTGCCAAATCTTTAATTTCTTCATCATATATTAATTGAGCAATCTTTGATAAGCTACCGTATCCTAAAACCCTCTTAAAAGCAATTGAATAAACATCTTTACCTGTGGAAAATACCCCTACCGTGTACTCTTCGTCAGGCGTTCCAGCAATTTCTTGAATAACCACATCTTTAATTTTAGTCTTATAAAAATTTAGCTCCTCATTATCGTTAATTATTACAGAACCTTTACCACCATATCCCTTTCTTTTTTTTAAAAGCATTGGAAAAGATAATTCATTATTATAATCTTCTATTAAATATGTCTTCGGATAGGGCAAGCCATTACTCTTGAGAAAATTCGTTGTTTTATATTTGTCTAAGAAAGTATCTATTATAAAAGAGGAATTTACAATCAGCCTAACTTCGTTAAAATAATCTCTAAATCTGCTATAAAATTCAATTTCTGCCTCAGTGGTAGGAATAATATAGTTAATATGCTCGGCATTTACTATTTTTTTTATGAATTCTAAATATTTTTGATTTTCTCGTACCGGAGGGGATTCAAAAAAAATTCTTACTTCCCTTCTCCCTGCAGCATAACAATCCGTATCGCAACCGATTACATCAAATGCATATTCCATATTTTTAATACATTTAATGATGCCTTGTCCGATATCGCCACCAACACCAGTAATCAATATGCCTCTCTGTAACATTTATTTTCCCTGCTTGTTTTTAGTGTCTAGGACTTTGTATGTTTATAGGATAATTTTAGTATGGCTAAAAATAAACTTTTATCCTTTAGTTTTCTATTTGTGTATAAATAATAATGCTTCGTCCTATGCCATATTCATATAAAGCAGAATACATTTTTGAAACTAAGCCTATGTCATGATTCCTTAAAATCTTTTCCATCGTAACAACTTTCTGAAAGCACTTTCTACCTAGCGACTTATCTTTAAGGTAATTGTCTCCCATCAAAAGAAACAATTCCATCGGAAAAGAATTTTCTCCGTGAATAATTTTATATCCTGCATGTTTTACAAGATTTTCAATCCCGGCTTTGTTGAAATAATTTACATGATCTGGTAACGCGATCCAATACGGCTGTATTTTATTATCATTCAAGTACGCCATCTGAAAAGAACTAAATTCATTTGGCACTTCAATAATAACGATTCCACCTTTTGTTAGTTTTTCTTTCAGCCGCACGAGGAAATCAAGCGGTTGCGGGATGTGTTCCAAGATATACGCAATATTAATAACATCCCACTTTCTCTTTGAAAATTTTTGAAAAAATTCTCTTATTGAAATCTGATAAACTTCTATTCCTTTTGACATGGCAACGGATACTGCCCGCTTATTTAGTTCGCTCCCTGCAACTTTCCAGCCTTCTTTTTTGAAAAACTCAAGTTGCGTTCCCTCCCAGCATCCGACATCAAAAACATTACCTATCTTCTTCCATTTTTTTATATTGTAGACCTTTTCTGGCCAGAGATAACTTGGCGTACTCTCTCCGTAAACATTCTCATAAAAACTTTCCAGTTCTTTTTCAGCATACATAGGAAAAACGTGTATATAGCCACACTTATTACATGCGATGAGTTTGCGATCACTCTTTTCTGCGATTACTTTCCCGCCGCAAGAATTAATCATTCCAAATCCTCCCGTATAATTACATCATTTGCTTTTTTGTCTCTCCGTAATGTTTTGCCAATAACCAGATCGATTTCTATGGGGTTAAAATAATCACATTGAATTCCCGTATTTCGCAATATAACAATATTGCTTCTTTTTATTCTACTCCCTCGTTTTAGATCAGCATTGCAATAGACGCACCGTTTATAGTAATAAAGTTCTTTTTCGCAGCTTTGTAATATTTTTCTATTACTATAGGTTATGGTTTTTTCTGCCTTACGTATAGCTTCAATCATGGCTTTAAGTTCATTGGGCTCAAGAGCAAACGCATGGTCAGGACCCGGAAGATTTCTACTCAACGTAAAATGCTTTTCTATGACCTTTGCGCCTAAAACAACAGCCGAAACGGGGATCACGATCGGCTCCCGGGTATGATCTGAATAACCTATGTGCACACAATATTTTTTAGACAAATGTGGCAAAACGCTTAAATTAGTCTGTTCGACTGGGGCAGGATATTTAGCCACGCAATGTAGAAGAACTGTTTTATCCAGGTAGTCAAAAAGAACCTTATTAATAAGCAAATCAATCTCATCCTCTGTGCATCCTCCTGTCGAAATAAAGATTGGTTTATTTGTCTTTTTAACTGCGCATAGTAGATCTAAAAACAACGATTCGTACGACGCAATTTTAAAAATATTAATATATGGATTTAACAGAGCAACTGCCCTTAAATCAAAGGGGGTGGCTATGAATTCTATATTATTTTGTTTGGCATAACTGCAGAGTTCTTCTATCCAACTGTATGGCACTTCGAACCTCTTGATAATATCATAAAGACTGTCTTTTATACCTATGTTTTTTAAGTATTTAACGCTGATCGACTTTTTTGGATACATAGTTCTAGCACGAAACACCTGAAATTTAATTGCGTCCGCTTTTGCTTCCACAGCAACATCTATAAGCTTCCTTGCTAATTCCAAAGAACCATTATGATTTGATCCGGCTTCGGCAATTATAAAACATGGCTCGTTCTCACCTATATACCTGTCCTTGGTTATCTTTATCCTTTTAAGCATCTCTTAGTATCTCCTTCATTCTTTTTATATCTATAGCAAAATCATTCAGATCATCACAATTTTTACATGTCTCTATAGTTATATATTCTGCGTTTGAAGCCTTTGTAATAATTTTTTTGATTTTTAAAAAATTAAAATCCCCTTCACCTATATTAAGATGCTTATCGTGTATTGTTTTTATATTTCCATCTGAAATATGAATTACCTTCGGAGATAATGTCAACAGCCTTTCTGGGTATATATAGTAATCTTTTTCCAGATGAATAGCCGTATTTATAGCATGGGGGATATCCAAACAAAAACCAACATTGCATGAATTAATTATTATTTCTAATTCCTCATACGAACTACCTCGACAGTAATCATTTAACATTGAAATATACGGTTTATTCTCTACCAATAATCGTTTATCGTAAATAGTATTAATCTGTTCTACGCTACTTTCCAAGGTTCCTTCTATGCCTGGATGGAATATTATATATTTACCATGCAATTCATCGCAAAATGCCTTTACCTCGGCAAAAATTTTTACATTACTCTGCAGCTTCTCTGGCGCAGCCAAATTAAAACCATGCATAAAATGGGTACAATGAATAATAAAAGGAATTTCTAGATCACGCCATATCTTTATATATTTCTCATGTGTATTAGGGACAATATATAGTTCGATATAATCGTATACTTTTTTTTCATACAATCTTTTGGCATGTGGCACATAATTTTCATTATTTGACCAAAGCTTGAGGCCGATTTTAAACATATCTAATACGCCTTCCTGTCATTGGCCAATGACTTCTGATAACCCTCGTTACGCGTAATGCCCGCATTCATCCTGTCGATTTGTGGATGTTCAGCCAAAAATTGCAAGACATCCTTTATATTAAAGAACGCGTCTTTTTGATACAAGGCATCAAAAATAGCGGATAGTTTCTGATAATCCAGGGATTCGTCCAATGTCCAACGCTGTCGGCTCAAATCAATTTTATTCGCCACATTTATCTTCTTGAAAACACCACTCTTTCGGATATATGGCGTCACATGCTCGCGTTCAGAAAGCATCTTTGCATTATTCCATGCTCGGCTCAGAATATCAAAACTAAAAACCTCAACATCTTCTCCGTCAGGATAAGTTTCTTTCAAAGTATTCGCCGCATAGTCCGTTCTCGAATTAAAATATTCACCTACCACATGGTTAATAATATCCGAATCAATCATCGGACAATCCGCTGTAATGCGAACAATATGTTGAAGCTCAAAAAGTCTTGCCGCCTGAAAATAACGGTCAAGAACGTCATTAACCGAACCGCAAAAAACATTAACACCTAGACCGCTCACGAAGTTCACAATAGCCAAATCTTTTGAGTCCACGGTCGTTGCTACAATAACTCGATCTACCAATTGTGCGTGTTGGCATCGGCGTATCACATGTTCAAGCACAGGCTTGCCTGCCAAAGGCATAAGCACTTTGTTCGGCAAACGAGACGCTCCCATCCTGGCTTGAATAATAACAGAAGCTTTCTTCATAGCTTAGCCCAAAAAACTGGATTCAAAACGCTTTCCGGAACATTCTCAAAAATATTCTCATCAATCTTCACAAAAATATTGGCGGAAAAAGACCGCACATTATCAACAACCTGCTTGCTGGTCTCCGCGCCAAACAGAACGAACGAATCAGGCCATCGCTGCGCCACATACCCTAAAACCAACTCTTGACGGCTCAATTTCATATCGCATGCCAACTGCTCCAACCGTTCCAGATAAGGCAACGCATCCTGCATTGCTGCTGGAACAGAGTCCAAGGGCATTAATAAAAGGCCTTGAAGAAAAACGCTTCGCACAAAAACTTTTTTGTCAAGTTCTTGAGCCTTACTAAAAACCTCGGCATTTTCAAATCGCCGATCGAGAATATTCGCAGGCACCTGGATCATGTCGATTCCTTCAGTATCCAAAGCATCAAGAGCTTTTTGTGGCGTATAAAACGATGCGCCAATCCGCTTCACCTTGCCCTTGGCAACCAATCCCCGCAACACACCACTCAACCCTTCATCCCAAAATCGCATTCCATCTTCGTGATGCAATAAAAGGCCTTCAAGCCGGTCTATCTTAAGCTTGCGTAAAGAATCCTCAACCGATTGCTGAACAGCATCTTCGTTGCGCAAATCAAGTCCCGGATGCAATTTGCTATAAACCTTGGCCTGACCACCTAACTTGAGTTTATAAAAAACCCTGCCCAAAACCTCTTCGCTATCCCCATAAGCCTGAGCAGTATCAAAACGCGTAATACCTTGATCAAAAGCTATTTTAACAATATCGCATGCACTATTAAAATTCGGTTTGCCGGCCTTATTGTTAATACCGTATGGCATACCCAATTGAACAGTGCCAAGAACTAATCTATCTGTCATCTAAGTAATCCGTTTGAAACCCGAAGCTGATGGCTCGCCTTTCAGCGCGGCCCGCAATCTTCCGGCATCCTTTAACTGCCTGATACGCCTAAATACCTCATCCACCGCTATCAGATATGTTGCGACATGTTTTTTGGTATGCGCAAACATGGAATAAAAAAGGTTCGACGCCAAGAATCCTTTCGCCAGCATTTCCTGTATGAAAAATGCTTTCATAACCGGTTGGTCCTGATAGTCAAAAACAAAATGACTGAGCGGATATATACCAGAAACCTTGACTGCCAGTCCATGACGCTTACCGGATGCTTCCCAGCCCTCCTGGATAGCTTGCCCTGTCTCTATAAGATGCTCATGCGCCCTGACAACCTGAAATTTCCTAATCGTGGCAAGCGCCGCAACCGGGCCAATGCGTTCCGTCCACATAGTACTGCTGATAAAACTTTTTTGCGCAGACTTCATCACGCTAGCGCGGCCGATAACAGCCGCGATAGGGTAGCCATTACCCAGGGCTTTTGAAAAAACCGCTATATCCGGCTTTATCCCGTAAAGAAGATGCGCCCCGCCACAATTCAAGCGAAAGCCTGATGAAATTTCATCAAATATAAATACAGCCCCTGCTTCATCCGCCAGTTGCCTTACACCCTGTAAAAAACTCTGTTCGGGTTGAATATTGCGTACCGGCTCCATAATAATAGCCGCAATTCTGTCTTTATTCTTTGCCACAATTTTTTCAAGACTGGCAATATTATTATATTGAAAAACCAGCGTAGTGCCTTTGAGAACGAGCGGCACACCCGCAGGGCTTAAGCCGGGAATAAGGTGCTCTCCCAAGGCGTTCTCAGTGCCTATATTGGCAGATAGATACCAATCGTGCCAGCCATGGTAACCGCAAATCACAACAACATCGCGTCCGGTATGCGCCCGGGCGATACGCACCGCGATAGCCATGGATTCGCCTCCACTACGCGCAAACCGAGCCATCTGCGCCCAAGGATGCATACGGCATAGCTCTTCTGCCAATTCAACCTCTTCAGGACAATTCAATGAAGAGCTAGATCCGTTCTTGACCGCTTCTATAACTGCAGTATTAACATCCAGATCGGCGTAGCCAAGAACATTTGCCCCGATACCGCCAATGCTCATATCAACATACTTATTTCCATCGAGATCCCAAATCTCGGCCCCTTTGGCCTTGCTGTAATATCCCGGCCACACGCCAAGCGAAAACATATCCGGACGTTTACTCAACAATTGAGACATACCAGGAATAAATTGTTTAGCCTTTTTTTGTAATGCTTGAGATTTTATATTACCCATAAAATATCCTATGAAAATTGGAGAACCGCAGAAATGACTCTGTCAATATCTTTATCTGTCATCATCGGAAAAATCGGTATAGAAAGGCATTTCTTATAATACGCCTCTGCGCTAGGGCAATCTCCCCAAGCAGTACTAAAGTGCTTCCTGTAAAAAGGCTGAGTATGTACCGGTATATAATGAACCTGAGTGCCTACCCCTTTGTCTTTCAATCTTTTCATAATATTGGCTCTGTCCTTTCCAATCGCTTCAAAATCGATCTGCAGGACATAGAGATGCCAGTTAGTTAGGCAGTCTGGAGATTCCGTAGGAATGGTTATGAACTTATTATTAGCAAAAGCACTGTTGTAGGCTTCAAATATTCTTCGTCTTCTCTTTAAAAAATAATCTATTTTTTTTAATTGAGATATGCCTAACGCGCACTGGATGTCGGTAATTCTATAGTTAAAGCCAAGGGCCTGCTGTTCATAATACCAGGGGTTTAGGCCGCTTGGGCCATAGGCTTGTTCTTTAAAAACTAAATCCTCCTCATTGCTGGTTATGCCATGTGAACGAAGAAGTTTTAATTTTTTGTAAAGTTTTGCATCGTTGGTAAAAACAGCTCCCCCTTCAGCGGTTGTTATGTGCTTTACCGGATGAAAACTCATTACAGTCATATCCGAATAAACGCAGGAACCGGCTTTGGCGCGTTTATATAGTGAGCCCAAAGCATGGCTTGCATCCTCAATTATAAATATTTTTTCTTTGCATTGGGTTTGTTTTTCTTCAATAATGTTTTTTATCTTTGCCATATCGCAAATCTGCCCTGCAAAATGAACAGGGATAATAGCTTTGGTTTTTGGGGTAATCTTTTTTCTTATCTCTTCAGGATCAATATTATATGTAGTTTCTTCTATGTCAGCAAATACAGGCCTTGCGCCGCAATATACCCCGCAATTTGCTGATGCGACAAAGGTATTAGGCGATGTTATAAACTCATCTTGTTCTTTCAGGCCGGCTGTCAGACAGGCGATATGAAGCGCTGATGTGCCGGATGAGACCGCTACGGCGTATTTTGCCCCTGTATACTCACAAAGGGCATCTTCAAATTCTTTAATCTTGTCTCCTTGAGTAATCCGGTCTGACCTTAAAACCTTGACAACTTCTTCAATATCTTCTTCGTCAATATAGTGTTTTCCGTATGGTATATACTTT
>Ga0210017_1002114_pt1 | contig 17113 bp, 25 predicted proteins | sample CryGeyCG2014_020_FD_183966 | JGI IMG/M metagenome (GOLD analysis project Ga0210017, IMG submission 183966) | Groundwater microbial communities from aquifer - Crystal Geyser CG08_land_8/20/14_0.20 (SPAdes) (version 2) | ecosystem: Environmental > Aquatic > Deep subsurface > Groundwater | place... | reverse complement strand
TTATTTCATCCAGACCGGCGTCTTGGTCAAACTGATAAGTGTCGGGGAAAAGATATCCTTCCAAATTTGATGACTGGGCCAAAAGCTCCCCTGCTCTTATTAGTCCGGCGGCGGCCAGACGAGCGTCTATCTTTTTTAGGGCAAATCCTTCTGGAATAGTCACTTTAATTTCTTGCGCCAGCGCTTGGCCGATTATTTCCCGGGCGATTTCCGGCGTCGTCATTGAAGGACTAAGAATAAATTCGCCGGCTTTCAATTGCCCCGCCCAACCCCGGTAAAAAACATAGGCCGTAAACCAAAATTTCTGCCTGACTAGATTTTCTTTCTCCAGTTTGTCCGCCACTGTTTTTAGTCCTTCTCCTTTTTCTATGACAAAAACTTTTTCTTGTCCCTGGCTATCCAGCGGAACATTAATCTGATAATCGGCATACCAAACGGCGCCGGCAATCAACGCCAGAAGGACAAAAACAAAAGTAAAAAAAAGAATAAACTTTCCTCTATTCAAAATTATTAATCTTTTATCGCTCATTTTTCTTTAATTAACGGGACGAAAGCAAATCCCGGATATTCTTTTTTCTTAAATTTATCCTCGCCTGTTTTAATTAAAAGCCGGATGGCGTTTCCGACCGGCGCCGCCAGCCGGCCACCGATTTTTAATTGCTTTTTCCATTCCGGCTGGATTTCTTCCCCGGCGGCCGCCGCAATAATCCGGTCAAACGGCGCCTTATCTCCCAATCCTTTTGAGCCGTCACCGCAGACAAATTCCACATTTTTAAAACCATATTTTCCGACATTCCTTTGTCCAAATTCTTTCAGTTCCCTAATTCGTTCAATAGCATAGACAAAACCGTCTTGGCCAACGATTTTGGCTAAAAGCGCCGTTTGCCAGCCCGAGCCGGAGCCAATATCCAATATTCTATCCCCTTTTTCCGGCTGAAGCAATTCCAGCATAAAAGCCACCGTCAGCGGCTGGGAAACCGTCTGGCCAAAACTAATGCTTAAAGGGGCGTTATATTCTTCAATAAATTCTCTCCCCTCTTTTTTGATTAATTCTTCCAGCGCAAAATCAGCCCGGCTTATTTCTTTAAAGGCCTGTATAATCCGCGGGCTGTTCAAATAACCTTCCTTGATTAAACGGTCAATTAATCTGCTCATTATTTCCCTAACCTTCTTTCTCTTTTTTGATACTCTTTTATCGCGGCGATGAATTCTTCTCGGCCAAAATCAGGATAATATCCTTTGGGAAAATACAACTGGCTGTTGGCGGTCAGCCACATCATAAAGCCGGCGCTATTGTGAGGGTCGCTGCTGCTGCCAGTTCCTATCAGTAGGTCAACCGGCGGCAGTTCGGCGGTCCAAAGATGGGCCTTCAAAACTTCTTTCGTTATTTTTAGATTTTTGTCCCGCCGGGCTTCCCTGGCAATGCTTCTAACGGCGGCCAGCATCTCGTCTCGGCCGTCATAAGCGATAAAAAAGTTAAGTATCCGCTGGCTGTGTTTTTTGGTCGCCTCGGTCAATTGGTCAATGGCTTCTTTTGTCTTGGGGGGCAAAATTTCGTTCCAGCGGCCAATCACATTGACTTTTACCTGGTGCTGGTAAATTTCTTTCTTTTTAATTAATTCCCGAAAATACTTATCGTATATCCGAAAAAGATTATTGATTTCAATTTTAGAGCGTTCGGTCAAATTGCACCAGGAGCCGCCCCACCAGGAAAGACAATATATCCCCAGATCAAAAGCGGTCTGAACCTGTTCTCTTGTTTTTTCCGCCCCATGCCAATGCCCCTGCCAATCGGCCAGTCCTTTTTCTCTTGCCCAGCGGCGATTGCCGTCGGGAACGATAACAACATGTTCGGGCAAAAGATTTTTGTCTATTTTGTCCATAATTTTATTATAGTATCATAAACAAACAATTGAGAGCAAGAAAAAAACCAAAACCCTTGACTTCCTGCTTGAACTAAACTATAATACCGTCAACGTAAGTTTTAATAAGTTTTCTCTTTCCTTATGCGATTAGCGTAAGTCAAAAAAAGTAGAAACTAAAAAGTCGGCTTACGAGTTAAATTAAGTAAGGAACCCATGAACAAGAAATTATACATTGGTGGCTTGTCTTACGACACCACCGAGGACTCCTTGAAAGAGGCCTTTGCTAAGGCTGGAACCGTTGAGTCGGCGAGTGTTATCACCGACAAGATGTCCGGCCGTTCAAAAGGCTTCGGTTTTGTTGAGATGTCTTCCGAAGAAGAGGCTCAAAAAGCGATTGAGATGTGGAACGGCAAAGAATTTGAAGGCCGCAATCTCACCGTCAACGAGGCTCGTCCGATGGAAGAGCGCCCGCGAAGAAATTTCAACGACAGTCGCGGCGGATTCAACAAGGACAAACGCAGCTGGTAAACTTTTACCGCTGACATTAAAACGCCCCCGATTTTACATCGGGGGCGTTTTGGTTTGGCTATTGGCAGAGACGGTTGGACGATGTTAGAACTTATTTTAAAAAGATATTGGATAATAGCACATTACAAACTAATAAAAGCATAAGCAGCAATAGGACCTCCGGTTGCTCCAACTATTCTCACTGGACTCGTTTGCAAATCAAAGTTATTCCTTGCCTCTTTAGGAATCTCACAAAGATGAACCAAGGACTCCACAATTAAAAGGCTTTTTAATGTTTGATGAGAATTATGGCTGCCAACCGGATCTATGGTTAATGAATCAATGCCAATAACTTTAATATTCTTAAAAGAAGCGAGGAATTCCGCGGCCTCCTTGTTAAGATAAGGAAGACTTTCAGGAATATGCGGCTTATTCGCTTCCAGCCATTTATCATAACCCGTCCGGATTAAGACTGCCCCCACTTCTGATATTGAATTAGGCAAGCAGAATTAAAAGAATAATCAAGTCCGAAAATCTCAAATCCCTTATCCTGCATTTCTGGATTTTGATGTTTGGGTGCATCCCCGTGCGGATGAAAATTGTGGTCGCCAAGCTTATAAGTATGGTGCTGATAACCCGTTTGCTTAATATCGCTAAAAACTTCCTTTTTGGGCTTGGGATCGCCCGGATAAACTTCTGTCTCTTCTTTTAATGGTTCGGTTAAATCAATTACTAAAAATTTGTTTTTTCCTAACTTTATTTCTTTTCTGTTCATATTTTGATTCTATCATAGATAGGTTTGAACGTCTATTTATATCCCCAATCTTACTAACTTGACATTATCCACCAATATTATAAAATAAGGCTATATGACAATATCTCCAGAGCAATTTAATAAATTAGCCACTAAAGAAGATTTGAAAGATTTTGCGACTAAAGACCATTTAGATAACAAAATTGGCGAAGTCTTAAATGCAGTTGATGGTATAGCCAAAAGATTCGATACAATCGAAACAGAATTTAAAGCTGATAAAATTGCTCATGATCGCATACAGGAAGATGTTGATAATATTAAAGAACGATTAGAATTAAAAACAACACCGTAATTTTAATCTCTATCTTTATCAATGATGAACCTCCTTTTGGCTCCCGCCAAGAGGATTTTTTATTATACCATTTTGTTTAATCTTCCTATAAAAAAACTACCCTTGCTCGAAAGCAGAGGTAGTGATCATAGTAACTACATTGTATACTCTTTAAAAATTACCTGTCAAGATTAATTCTGTGGATTACAAAGGAATATAAGAATATATAGCGTAATATATTGGCAGGCGTGGAGGGACTCGAACCCCCAGTATGCTCCTTTTGGAGAGGAGTGGTTTGCCAGTTAACCGACACGCCCGTACTTTTCCATTATAATCTTAGATACTAATGATAATCTACGAGCTAATAAGGAATCGAAATATCTAATATTAGCGCACCCTTGATAATTATCCTTTATTCTCTTGCCCGTATTGGGTTTTTGATAAGGTTTAATGAATTGTTTCTTTGAAATACCAGTTATTTTAGACCAAAATGACATCTGTTTTTTCGGCGAATGGTAATCGTGTATATGTACACAAACACGAAATCTTTTCTCATCGATTTCAAAACTCGATCTTAATAGAAAAAGGAATAATTTTACCAATTCCGGATTAGAATTTGAGAAAGAGATACCGCTGGCGGTATTTTTTGTTCCCTCGCACTCATATAGCAAAGCGCAAAACATTTTAAGATGCTTTTTGCCTAATTTGACAGAACTCAAAAAAATTTCGGCTTCTTTTTTTAAATCTTTATCTATTTTCTCCCTTTTTAATCTCTTTTTTTCTCTGGTCTTTTCATAACCTAAAAGACACCTGCGTTTTAACCTTTCAATAGCTGACTTAGAGAGTTTTATGTCCCTCAACCAAATAGATGCCGTGCTCTTAGAAATATTTAACTTTTTAGTAATTTCATTGAAGGAATATCCCTTTCTCCTTAGAATCTTCGCTTCAAAATATTTCTCTTTTAATCTGGGCATATCGAACTGGTAATAATAGTTATATAACTGCTACCAGTTTAACTTTTTATCTGCCCAGAGTCAACTGTTAATAACCTACTTTTTCATTTCCTTGTGCAAGGTATGCTTCCGGCACCACTTGCAATGCTTTTTCAACTCCAATTTCTTTTGGATTGTTTTTTTGTTTTTATGCGAATAATAATTGATTCTCTTGCATTCGCTGCACTGAAATTTTATTAGATTATCTTGTGGCATAGATATGTTCCCTATTTATTGTCTTCCTTGAGCCGATGCTCGGATTTGAACCGAGGACCCTCTCCTTACCATGGAGGCGCTCTGCCAGCTGAGCTACATCGGCGTGTGGGCGGTGAGGGACTCGAACCCCCGTAGTCCGAAGACATCAGATTTACAGTCTGATGCAATTGCCGCTATGCGAACCGCCCCCGGAGCCACCTCTCGGATTTGAACCGAGAACCTTCGCTTTACAAAAGCGTTGCTCTGCCGTTGAGCTAAGGTGGCCAGTAATATAGCCCCCGCCGCCGAGCGGGGTAAACTACTCAACTCCCATTTTTTTCAATTCTTCCAGAGCTTCTTTCACTTTTTTGTCTTTGGAGCCAAGTTTGACCGCCATTTCTAAAGACGCCTTGGCGTCGGAATAGTTATGCTGTTTCCAATAAAACAATCCGAGAAACTTGTAAGCGGTAATATTCTTTGGGTTCTCCACAATCAAATCAATCCATTCCTGTTCTTCTTTAATTGGCTTATTTAAGTCGTCCAAAGAAATTTCTTCATGCGTTTCTTCTTCCTTTGGGATTTCTTGCCGGTTTAAAATTGACTCTGTTCTCTCGTAATCCGGCTCTATTTTTTTGTTTATTTTTAACACAACTTCGTCCGACGGCTTCTGGCCATTAAGTTTGTTTTGCTTTTCGCGCCGCTTAATTTCTTTCTGTTTAATCCACTCCCTTGACTTTTGGGCCATCACTTTGGAACTGCCCCTTAGCCCGACAATCCACCCGCCTAAAATGTTTTCTATCTTTAAAAAAATAATCTTTATTCGCATCAGAAGTTTTTCCAAAGAAACGATAAAATTGAGCCAGTGCTGTTTGTAGTTTACCCCTTTGACTCTGTCGGCTAGTCCTTTTTTCCTTGAAAGAATGACGATTTCTTCTTCTGATAATTTAGCCAAAATAGAGATTTTACGATAGACAATTATTATCAACCCGAAGAAACCCAAGGCAATAAGAAGATAGAAGATGTTATTGCTCATAATTAAATTTCTAATCGAACAAATTTGCCTAGTTTGACATTTTCGCCCAGTTTTGCGATAGCTTCGGCGAGCAAGTCCTTAATGGTCTTGCCGGTGTCTTTAATAAAGGGCTCTTCTAATAAACTCTTGGTGTCTTTAGATCCCATCGCGGCAATATGCATTGTCAAATCGTGGGCTAACCTTTTAAATTCTTCATTTCTGGCGACAAAATCCGTTTCGCAATTTAATTCAAGAATTACCCCGACTTTGCCATTGCTGTGGACATAGGCCTCAATCAGACCCTGTTTGGCTTCCCGGCTTGATTTCTTAATCGCCTTTTCCGCTCCTCTTCGGCTTAAAATCTTAAGAGCGTTCCTTTCGTCGCCTTTGGCTTCTTCCAGCGCTTGTTTGCATTCCATAATAGAAAGGTTTGTTTTCTGGCGAAGTTTTTTAATTTGTTCCATGGCGATCATAGATTGCTATTTTAGCGCTTTAACAATTGACCCTAAAATTAGTTTCAACGAAGAAATGGCGTCGTCGTTAGCCGGAATCGGATAGTCAATCAGGGTCGGGTCGGCGTTGGTGTCGCACAGCCCAACGATCGGTATGCCCTTGATTTTTGCTTCTTTGACAGCCAGTTTCTCTTTATAGGTATCTACCACCAAAAGCGCGTTTGGAACTTCGGTTAAATTTTTAATCCCGCCAAATTGTCGGTTTAATTTTTGTAATTCAACGCCGAACTCATGCTGTTCTTTCTTGGTATATTTCTTAAGCTCTCCCGTCTCTTTCTTTTTTTCCAAATCCCTAAAATGGCCGAGACGGCCGGAAATAACTTTGAAATTGGTAATTGTCCCGCCAATCCATCTCTCCGTCGCGTACGGCATGCCGACTTCTTTGGCCGACTCCTCGGTTATCTGCTTGGCTGAAATTTTCGTCCCGACGAAAACAATCGTCCCCTTTTTCTCTTTTAGTTTACTGATAAATTCCAGGGCTTCTTTCAATTTTTCTCTTGATTTTTCTAAATCAATAATATGGACATTATTGCGAGAAGTGAAAATATACGGCTCCATTTTTGGGTTTTTTCTTGAGGTCCGATGTCCGAAATGAATTCCGGCTTTGAGCATTTCTTCCAAACTTGGCGTAATTTCCTCCAAATCAAGCTTCCGCTTTTTTGATTCTTTTTTCTTTTTTTCTTCTACCATAATTTTTAAAAAGAGTGTCTTGTCTGACACTTTCTTGATATCTTTTTCTGTTAATATCCTATAATATATAATAAAATAAAGCAAGAGTAAAGAAAGAAGAAAAATTGCTTTAAAAACTTGCTTTTAGGGCGAGATTAGATTATATTAAAGACAATGAAAAAGGATATTCATCCGAAATATCATCCTAAAGCAAAAATCACCTGCGCTTGCGGCGCTGTTTTTGAAATTGGCTCAACCAGTCCGGAATTGGAAGTTGAGATTTGTTCTCAGTGCCATCCTTTCTACACCGGCAAGGAGAAAATTATTGAAACCGGCCAGATTGAAAAATTCAAAGAACGGTTAGCCAAAAAAGGAAAGCTCCGATGCCCGAAAGGGCCGGAGTCCCGATCGCGAAGCACGTCGGGAAAAAGTCAAAAAAATAAAAAAGTAAAATGAACAAGGGAGTTATCGTTGAAATCAGGTCCGGCGCCGGCGGCGAGGAGGCGGCTATTTTTGCCGCCGACCTTTTTCGGATGTATTCCCGCTATGCCGAAAAACAAGGTTGGAAAACCGCGCTGATTGAAACCCACCCGGCTGAATTAGGCGGCTTTAAAGAGGTTGTTTTTGAAGTTAAGGGCGAAAACGCCTATGAAAAACTAAAATATGAGGGCGGAGTCCATCGTGTTCAGCGAATCCCCGCCACCGAAAAATCCGGCCGGGTCCACACTTCCACTGCCTCGGTCGCCGTTTTGCCCGAAGCCGAAGAAACTGAATTCAAAATCAATCCCAAGGATATCCGAGTTGATGTTTTGCGCGCTTCCGGTCCGGGCGGCCAATACGTCAACAAGCGCGAATCGGCGGTTCGGCTCCTCCATCTTCCCACCGGCATCATTGTTACCTGCCAAGAGGAACGGACGCAGCAAAGCAACAAAGAAATTGCCATGCAAGTTCTCCGCGCCCGTCTTTTAGCCCGAAAAAGGGAACAGGAACTGGCGCAATTGAGCCAAGAAAGAAACAGCCAAATTGGCGCCGCGATGCGGGCCGAAAAAATCAAAACATACAACTTTCCCCAAAACCGCCTCACCGACCACCGGATTAAAAAATCTTGGCACAGTTTGGAAAAAATAATTGATGGCGATTTAGAGCCAGTCATCAAGACATTTAAAAAATTAAAGGGAGGAAAATAAATATCAAGTGATATAATCTCATTCGTTCGGAAATAATCAAGCAAGCTTGTTATTTCCTTACTCATATCGATTATGAAAAAGAGAATCTTTAGCGGTATCCGGCCAACCGGCTCCATTCACATCGGCAATTATCTGGGAGCGCTTAAAAATTGGACCGAGCTGCAAAACAAATATGATTCCATTTTTTGCATTGTGGATTTGCACGCTCTAACCACTCCGACAACGGCAAAAAATCTTCAGGAGAAAATTTTTGATCTGGCCGCCGTTTATCTGTCAGTCGGCTTAGACCCGAAAAAATGCCTTTTCTTTGTCCAATCGCATGTCCCCGCCCATGCCGAATTGACCTGGCTTTTAAACACCATTGCCAAAATTCCCGAATTGGAAAGAATGATTCAATTTAAGGAAAAATCAAAAGAACGCCGTTCCAATGTCAATGCCGGCCTCTTGGATTATCCGGTCCTGATGGCGGCTGACATCCTGCTCTACCAAACCGACGCCGTGCCGGTTGGCGAGGACCAAAAACAGCATGTTGAAATCGCCCGAACATTAGCCAAAAGATTTAACAAAAACTACGGCCGGACCTTCAATGTCCCGCAGGTTATCATTAAAAAAGAAAGCGCCCGGATTATGGCGCTGGACAATCCGGAAAAGAAAATGTCTAAAAGCGCCTCTAGCCCGTATAATTACATCGCTTTGACCGATTCTTCCGACGCCATCCGCGAAAAAATCAAACGAGCCGTGACGGACTCGGGAACAGAAATTAAATACTCCCCCGCCAGGCCGGCGATCGCCAATCTGATGAATATTTACCACTGCTTTTCCGGTTTAACTTTTGAAAAAATTGAACAGAAATACCAGGGCAAGGGCTATGCTGATTTCAAATCCGACTTGGCCGAATTGATTATCGCTGAATTAAAGCCAATTCGCCGTAAAATCAAAGAGCTAAAAAATAATCCGGCCCAAATTAAAAAAATCCTTGACCAAGGAGCCAAGGACGCCCGAATAATTGCCCAAAAAACGCTCCAGGAAGTAAAAAAGAAAATGGGATTGATTTAATCTCTACTTTTGAAATAATCAAGCAAAAACTCGGCCAGCAATTCTCCGCCGAGTTCTTCTTTTTTATGTTCAATAAAATACTCGGCCGCCATTCTCTTCGGTTTAACCGTCACGCCCTTGCCGACTTCAAGCATCTCTTGGTCGTTGTAGTTATTGCCGGTGGTCATAATCTGCTTGGGTTTAATTCCTAATTCTTTGGCTAAATTCTTAATCGCCTCACCCTTGGACATTTCCACGCTGCCGATGTCATACCCCTCATTTGTCCAAAGGCAATAAAGTTTATCCCCGGCCACTTCTTTGACCAAGTTGGGGATTTCTTCCATCTCATCGCAATGAACGGTCAGAATAAACAATTTCGGCTCAAAACCACGGATTCTCTGGTCGCTTTTCATCATCTCCTTTATTTTTTCTTTAATATCGCGTAACTGCCCAAAGTATTCGTCCGGATAAATCGGATGATTGATTTTGCCGCCGAGGAAAGTAATGTTTCCGTTTTCGGCCTGCAGGATAATCCGTTTGTCAAAAATTTCGTTGACCAAACTTTTCAGATAGAGAATATTTCTGCCGGAAGAAAAACCGATTTTTAAATGTTTTTTCAGTTTTTCTAAATTATTGATGAAACCAGCCGAGAGTTGATGCGACTTTATGTGCAGTTCGGTGCCATCCTGGTTTTCTTTCAGTTCCGTTCCGACCGGAATAACCACTCCGTCAAGGTCAAAAACGACCACCTTTAAATCGTCTAATTCCTCTTGGGTGATTTCTTTGATATTTTTCATTATTTTTATTATATCAGACTGGCAGGAAAACAAAAAGCCGAATCCCTTACCCAAACATCAAAAAGTCCGGCTTGAAAATAAGCAAAACGCCCAAAATCAAAATCACCAACCCGCCGATAAGGGTTGCCCATTTGGAGTATTTATCGGTAAATCCAAGTTTGGATAAGGTTATGACCGCAACGGCAAAGATAATCAAATCGTCTAACATAAAAACAAAAGTGTAAAGCAGAAGGTAGAGGTAATAACCCCAATCATTCAGATGACTTAAAGAAAGGATTTTGGTGTAAATCGCCGGCAAGCCGGCCGAACAGAAAAACTCAATTAGATTAACCCCGAAGGCCAGGGCGATTACTCCTACCAATGCCGCCGACAGAGTTGTTGATTCAACTGCTTGTTTGGCTTTACGAGAAAGACGCTCATGCCATTTGCTTCCGGCCGGCGCCACTTCGCAAACGCCCGGCCGGTAAGTGATAAACTTTCTTATTTGCCAAATACCGACTCCGCCGGCCAAGACACCGATAGTAATCCTTGTGATATTAACGTAGCCGATTGCCAAAAAGAGATTCAGCCAAGCGGACATTATCAGAAAATAGACAATTCCGGAGGCGGCAATAAAAGTCCCGCCAATCAGAAGCATTCTTTTTTTAGAACGAACGTTAATCAGAAGAGCGAGCAGAAACAAGAGCACCCACATCGCGCAAGGATTAAAGCCGTCCAAGGCCGCCGTCGCAATCGTCAAAATCGGCAAAGACAACCTAGAAAGATTAATTTTTCCGATAATTGGATAATCAATAATTTCGTCGTTTTTATCGGTTTGGCACTGGTGGTCTACCTTTTCCAACGGGTCGGGACATTCTTTTATCAGGCACTCTTCAACCAATCCTTCAATTTTTTTGCCGGTGGCGGCGTCGTTCAAATAGCCGATAATCGCTTCTGAACCGACAAAAATCGCCGGCACCCGAATAATTTTTTCTTCGCCGCAGACCTCAAAAAATTTTAGCAGCAGTTCGGCATTCTCCCGACTGGACAAAATCTCATAGCGGCTGATTTCCAAACCCGGATATTTGTTTTCTAATTTATCCAAAAAAACGCCGGCTTTTTTACAATTAGGGCAAGTGCTGGCATAGAAATAATGAAGTTTGACCGGTTTTTCTTCTGCCAGAGCAAGATTAAAAACGCCCCCGAAGACAAGAACTATTAAAATTAGACCGAATATTTTTTTCATTACTTTGCTGATTCTATTACTCCTCCACCCAAGCAAATGTCTCCCGAGTAAAAGACCGCCCACTGGCCGGGCGTAACGGCCTTTTGGGCCCGGCTAAAAACTAATTTCAGGAACGGCGATTGACCTTTCTCTTCCTGAAGGCATATTTTAGCGCGGCTTAGCTTCTGATTATACCTCGTTTTAGCCATAATGAACATAGGCAGCGCCGGCGAAACGCCGGAAATAAAATTATAGTCAGCCAGAAAAACCTCCTTTTTAAAAAGAATCGGGTCGTCTTCTTTCTTGGTAACAATCAATCGGTTTTTGGCTTTGTCCAGGCCGGCCACCCACCAGGGACCCTGCGCCAAATTAATTCCTTTCCGCTGGCCAACGGTGTAAAAGTAAAGCCCCCGGTGCTTTCCTAAAACCCTTTCTTCACTGTCTACGATTTCCCCCGGTTCAAACCCTAGTTCTTCTTTTAAGTAAAACGGGATTGACTTTCCCGCGACAAAACATAAATCTTGGCTTTGTTTGGTTTTTCTAAAGAATTCTAACCCTTCTTTCTCGGCAATTTGATAAACTTTTTCCTTAGTGTAATTACCCAAAGGGAAAATTATCCTTCTTAGATGCTTTTGCTCCAAAAGGGCCAGGAAATAACTTTGGTCTTTTTTCTTGTCCTTTCCTTTCAAGAGTTGAACGGTCCCGTCCTTTCCTTCCCGAACGCGAGCGTAATGACCGGTAGCGATATAGTCCGCCTTTTCTTTTTTAGCCACCTCAATTAGTTTTTCAAACTTAACCAAACGATTGCAAATCAGACAGGGATTAGGGGTCTTCTTGTCTTTGAGAACATCTAAAAAATACCCGATGACTTTATCCCGGAAATTAATTTCTTCGTCAATGATCTGATGCCGGACGCCGAGCCGGCGACAAATTTCCCCGGCGATGATAAACGATTCCTCCGAACAGCAAATATTTTCTTTTAGCCGGTTTTTCTCATTTTGCCAGACGGCGTATTTGAAAGAAACGCCGATTGGTTCATAGCCAGCCTTTTTTAGCAAAAGCAAAGAAACGGAAGAATCCACTCCGCCCGATAAGCCAACGATTACTTTTTTACCCTTATTTCTCATTATTCAAAAAGTTTTTGATAATCAAAAAATCTTTTTTGAGCGTCTCCTTCATATTGGCGTTATAGACCGCCACCGCCGGATGATACAAAGGGATAATCTTTATTCCGCCAAAGGGCGCCGCCGCCTCAAAAACTTTTCCGTGAATTTTGCTGATGCCCTCTATCTTATCTTCTAGTCCGTATTTTTTCAAGATAAAAACGGCGGCGTAATTACCCAAAGCCGCGATAATTTTTGGCCGAATCGCTTCTATCTGCTCTTCAAGGTACGGCGCGCAGGCCTCAATTTCATTTTCCAGCGGATTGCGGTTTTGCGGCGGACGGCACTTTAGAATATTGCCGATATAAACGCTTTCTCTCGGCTGGCCAATGGAAGCAAGCAATTCGTCTAAAACGCCGCCGGCTTGGCCGCAAAAGGGCCGACCGGTTTTATCTTCATTCTGCCCCGGCGCCTCGCCGACAAAAATAATTTTCGCGGCATGATTGCCCTGGCCGACCACCGGCAAAGTCCTCGTCCGATAAAGCGGACATTTCCGGCAATCAATCGTCTTATCCCTAATTTGCTTCAATTTTCTGTCAACCGTTTTCATAATTTATCTCCTCGCTATTATAGCGGATATATTTAACTTTTAAAATGCGCTTTAGCGTAAATTTAAGGCCGCCTGTTTTTTCAGGCGGCAAGAAACTCCGGTCGCGAGGTCTATTGCTCCATGTTCTCGGACACATGTTCACCGACTTTTTCTACCTCGAAAAAGACGACGATTATTGGCGTATAATCCCGACAATTCCGATTATGTTCGTCGGGAATGCACCCTTGACAATACCCGTTTTTAGATTGTTTATTAAAAATCTAGTAAAAATAATATACCTTTTCCATTCCTCCCCCCCTTTTTTTATCGGCGCCAAAGAACCTTATATTCTATTCTTCTTAAATTTTACCGTCAACATTATTCCCTTCTCAACGCCTCAATCGGATTCAGTTGAGCCGCTTTTCTGGCCGGGTAAATCCCGAAGGCAAGCCCGATGGCCATCGCGACAAAAAATGCCGCTAAGACCGCCAACCAGGAAATCGTCAGCGGCCAATTTAGTCCTTGTGTTCTGGCAATCAGGCCAACCGCCAAAGAATTCGCCACGCCTAAAATAATTCCGATGGTCCCGCCCAGAACCGTAATAACCAAACTTTCGGTCAAAAATTGGTATAAAATGCTTTTGCTGTCCGCGCCGACCGCTTTGCGCAGACCGATTTCCCGCGTCCGTTCGCTCACCGAAACCAGCATAATATTCATAATCCCGACCCCGCCGACCAACGCCTCAATTTTTTTAATCTTGCCCGAATTTTCAAATTCCAAATCAATCTGCTTATCGGAAATAACGGTGCCGGTCACGGAAACCTTCTCTTCCACGTCGCCTCGCGCCGCTTCAACGAAGGTATAGGACGGTTTTTTATTGAAAATCCCCTGCCAGGCAAAATACCCTCCGATAATAATGATTGCGATACTCCCTCCAATAATGAGCTTTTTCTTCATAGTCCGTTTTAATTTATTTCGTAAATAATGGTCACATCCACCTCTATCTTATTCTCTCCGCTTTGCGCTTCCGGCGCCACCCCTCCGCCGCCAATGCCATACCCCTTTGTATCATATCCTACAGAATAAGGCATAAAACTGCTTTCGTTAAAACTGATAATTTTGACCAATTTAACGCCTAACTCGCTGGCTATTTTTTCCGCCTTGGCCTTAGCGTCTTTGATGGCTTGTTCTCTGGCCTGCTCTTTTGGCTGGTCTTCGTCGTCAACGGTAAAAACCAGGTTGCCGGCTTCGTTGGCGCCGGCATCCGTCGCCCGTTGGATTATCTGGCCGACTTTGGCCAAATCCCTGATTTTAAGCTGAAGCGACTGCCGAACCTCGTACCCGGACAAAGTTCTTTTGCCCGTGGACGAATAGTTATACAGCGGATAAATGCTGAAAACCGTTGTCTTTAAGTCCTTCTCATCCACGCCTTCGCCCTTGACCGCCTTAATGACGGCGTTCATTTTGCCGGAATTATCGCTCACCGCTTTGCTGACCGCGCCAGCTTCGGCGCTGACGGCGAATTCAATCGTGGCTAAATCCGGCTTAAGGTAAACCTCGCCTTGGCCTGAAACCGCAAGAGTGTTGTTTGCCGCCGTTTCGCGGCCAATATACCTTCCCTGTTTGATTTTATTCGGTATTCCGACAATCGTTAAAACAATCAGAGCCGAAACAAAGACGATTAAAACGATGATTAAAATATCTTTGCTCTTTTTGTGATTGACTATCTGTTTTATTGTTTCCATATTTTTAGTAAGAATAGGTAAAACAATTTCAAATGAAATTGTTTTACCTATTCAATTTAAAACTATTTACTTTAAGGCCTTTAAAAACGGGCCGACGACCCGGTCAACAAATTCCAGGCAACTCTCGCGGTCAAGGTAAAACCAAAGAATAAAACCGAGAATTAGGACTAAAATCAACATTCCCAGAAACGACCGGCTGATAAAAAGCCGCAAAACCTTGCTGATCCACAAATCCCCTCTTTTTCTTTTTTCCTGCGAGAGTTTCTCGTCCAGAGAAAAATCATAATTTCGGTAAAACTCGGTTTTTCCTATTAAAAACTTCTTCAAATTATCCTGATGGAACTGGCTGGCCGGCTTTTGCTCCAGGAGTAAAATCAAACCGGAAAATTTAGCCGCGTCCATTTTGTCAATATTTTTCAAAACGCCCTTTAGTTGAGAAACCCACCTAAACCAGTCGGTCTTGTCGCCGGCAAGAGAACTTAAAAGACCTTCCCTGTCTTTTGGCTCAAGGAATCTTTGAGCAATCTTTTCAAATTCTTCCGTTTTTTCTTTTTGAGAAACCATTTAAAATATTATTTCGCGTTATTGATTTTATCATACAACAGCGGAAATGACAACCAAAATTCCGAAAACAAGGACAAAATTCCCGAAATTAATCCTTCCGGCCAGCTTCAACAGCCAAAGCCCTTGGCGATGAAGTAAAACTCCCGGCTGCGCTTGGGCGTTATCCTTGTCCGGTATCTTTTGGCAAAACTAAAGCGTTCTTTTACCGCTTGAAAAAACCCGGCGCTAAATTCGCTTTCAAACATTTTGCAGACGAAATTTCCGCCCTGGGCCAAAAGCGCTTCCGCCAGACAAAGCGCCTTTTGGCAGTATTCGGCCATTACGGCGTCGTCCTTGTCGGCTAGTCCGGTCAGTCGCGGCGATAAATCGGACAAGACCGCCTGATAAAAAGGAGAAACTTTCTTCAAATCGGCTGGTTTTACTTCTAAAACATCCTGTTTAAGAAAAATAATGTTGCCGCGCGGATCAATGTTGATATCCTGGAAATCAACTCCGACGACCTTGCCGCTTGGGCCGACTTTCTCCGACAGATACATCAGCCACGAACCGGGCGCGCAGCCCAAATCCAAAACGGCGTCGTCTTTTTTAACCAAACTATATTTCTTGTCCATTTCCGCCAATTTAAAAACCGACCGCGCCGGAAAATTTTTTTCTTTGGCTTTTTGAGTGTAGTAGTTCCTTCGGCTTTCGTTTAATCGCATATTTAGCCGAGATTTATCGCTAAAGTCGCCGCCGTCAACGCTAAAAGAAAAACAAGCGTATAGGCCAAGACGGTAATCGCTTCCGATTTATGTCCGTCAAGATAAAGATAGACCGACCGGCCAAAAATCATGGCGCCGACCGCCGCCGCCGACAGACAAAAGAGAAGTAAAAAAGCCACCGGTCCCCAGTAATTGGCCATTTGGCCAAATATCTTTTCTCCGTTGAAAATAATCCAAGCCACCAATAGGACATAAAACAGGACTCCCAACGAATTGACTAAAGCGTAAATTATCAATTTTGATTTTTTCATATTTTTCCTTTCTTTATTAAAAATTTTAAAAAAAATTCATCTAAAATTTGTTCGCTATGCCGCGCCCGCCATTCCAGCCGGCTGGCTTTCCGATGCGCCCGGAGATAAGTCAAGCCGCTCTTCATCAGAGACCGTTCATAAAGTTCATGCAATAGAACGTACGGTCTTTCTTTGGCAAAAACATCGTCGTCAATCCAAACCTCGTTTTTCGGCACATATTGATAGACCAGGTCGTGTCCTCCCTCGGTAAATCCGATATCAAAGGCGCTTCGGACCAAACGGCCGTCTACCAGCCAAATGTCAATTTCATCTTTCGTCTTGTCTAAAAGCCGCCGGTGAACCTTTTCCGGAGAGAATTCGCTTTTTTGATTGATTACCTTCTCTAAGTCGCCGGCTTTTTTTCTTTCGGAAAGTTCTTTCTGATTGGCAATTTCCTTCGCCCGTTGATAGGACATTCCCCCGTCCATCAGCCGCCACTCGGCCAAAAGATGGTCAATAAAAAAACGCCTTTCGTTTGGAACGGACTCGCGGTCAATCCAAAACTCATATTTGGGAATAATGGGAAAATAATAGTATTCGGCAAAATTGGTAAAGTCTTTTTCCAAATCGCGCCTGATTTTAGCGCCGTCTACCAGCCAGATGTCAATTTTTCCCCGCCGGCCGATTTTTTTTAAGTAAAAATCTTTTTTGTTCATCTCTGCCTTATTATACTAAAAAACAAATACTTTTATAATGTGGATAAGTTTTATTTTCCGCCTAAAGGATTTTATGCTAAAATATATCCGTAATAATTAACAACTAACATTGCTATGGTCATAAAACTCATCTATACGATATTTCTGGCTCTTTTAGTCGCTCTTTTTGTCGGATTCGGCATAGACACTTTTTATCCCTCGCCCGAATCGCCGCGATATCCGGACGAACTCAGCTCGCCCAAAATAGACTGCTCTAGTTGCGCTGAAACCGCCGATGAAAAAACCGCCAGGGAAAACTTCAACCAAGTTCAGGAGAAATATCAAGAGGATTCAAAAGTTTACAAC
>Ga0210017_1002109_pt1 | contig 17134 bp, 17 predicted proteins | sample CryGeyCG2014_020_FD_183966 | JGI IMG/M metagenome (GOLD analysis project Ga0210017, IMG submission 183966) | Groundwater microbial communities from aquifer - Crystal Geyser CG08_land_8/20/14_0.20 (SPAdes) (version 2) | ecosystem: Environmental > Aquatic > Deep subsurface > Groundwater | place... | reverse complement strand
TTTAGATACTTTTTTAGGTAGTGGAACGACTTTAATTGAGTGTAGAAGATTAGGACGGAATGGTATTGGGATTGAATTATTGCCGGAGATCGCAAAAATGGCAAGAAATAATATTGTCAAACAGCCCTGTCTTACTGGAAAAGTTTTTACAGATATTCTTGTTGGTGACAGCACTAAAGAAAAAGCTAGAAATAAAATCATAGAAATTCTGAAAAATCATAATTGTCAAAACATACAATTCGTCATTATGCACCCACCCTACCACGACATTATTAAATTCAGTGACAGAAAAGAGGATTTATGTAATGCTGGAACGGTTGAGCAATTTACTAAAAAATTCGGTGATACAATAGAAAACTTTTAACAAATTTAAAACTACAAGCTATCAAATCTGAGGACTTAAAGGAGTTGGCGGGAATTTTGGGTATTAATTCAAGGGGGACGGCAACAAATCTTATTAAAAATCTTATCGATGTTCCACAAAACAAAATTGATGAATTTATCAAAAGAAAATATTAAGCACAGATTAAAGAAAGACAAAAACTTATATCCGATGAAGATTTAAAATGGGTAAACATCGGGTGGGCAAAATAAATAAATTTATGAATTACTTAATTTATTTTTTAGTAGGGGTGGTGCAGGATTTTCTGACAACTTTAAACTGGAGATACGTTGCCAAGGATAAAGTTTTACCGGCAATGCTTTTTTCTTTTTTGACCACTGCTGTGGGCATGCTCGTGCTTTATAATATTATTACTCAGTTAGACCCAAATAGAAGTATTCTGGCAATACTTGTTTATTCTCTCGGTATTACTGTTGGAACCTTTTTGGCAATGAAGTTTAAAGTCGGTCTTAAAAATTAAAAATGATTCCTCAAAAAGACATTGAGCATATTTGTTGTTTGGATAAAAATTGGAATCCAGACAACATTAAAATAGAGAGAGTTGGCGGTCAGACAAACAGAAATTATAAGGTAAGATATAAAAATGCTATTAGCTTTGTTCGGCTTGCCTGGCAGGCAGCTGATATTGTTGATAGAGAGATAGAGGCAAAAAATATTTTGGCCTTGGCAAGTTGTAAAAAACTTGCTTTTATTTTACCGAAATATCGCCTTTATATTTTTCAAGGCAAAAATATATTAGAGCCGAGAAAAAAAATCAATTTTGATGTGCCCGATGGAACAATGGTAATGGAGTATATTGAAGGCAAAGATATTGACGGCAGAGATTTGGAAAATCCAATCAAGATTAAAACTTATCAGGAAATAATAAAAAAGGCACCTCTAATTTATGGTCAGGATTTTGATCCTGATAAGGCGTATTGCGGCGCCTTAACCAATATCTTGGTTATGTTCTGGTGGGGCTTGGTAAGGTATTTTAACGTGACAACAAGAGAAGAAAAAGAATACTTTGAAAAATATGTTTTAGATAGAGCCAAAGGAATTAGATTTTTGTTTGATTTTATTGAAAACAAAAAAAAGGGTTAGAATTTTCTAACCCTTTTTTGTAAAGTTTTACAAAGCTCCTTTTGTGCTAGGAATAACATCTGAGCCGGTAATTCTTGTGGCTTGATAGAGGACTCTGCCAAAAGCCTTGCAAAAAGCCTCGAGCTTGTGGTGGTCATTTCTTAATGTGCCTACAGTTTCTACTTTTCCATAGATGTTAAATCCAGCATTTAGGGCTATTCCTTCGAATAAATGTTGAGCCATCCCAGCTAAAGCCTTATTGTCCATATCCTGGAAGTCTAAAACCGCGTAACCTCGGCCGCTTAAATCAATAGCAACAGAGGCAAGACTTCCTTCAAAAGGTACAGAGAGGTTCTGAAAACGCTCAATTCCTTTTCTATCTCCAAGAGCCTCTTTTAATGCCTGACCCCACAGAATTCCTATATCTTCAACTAAGTGGTGGGGAAGATCACCGCAGCCCTTAACATGTCCTCCTATCCGACCATGGTGATAGATTTGAGCAAATAAGTGTTCAAATAAACTAAGGGCGCTGGAGTTAAAATCTGGTTCTTCTTTTTCAGCATCAATCGTAATTTGATATTCACCGGGTTCGTCTAAAAGAATTTCTGTTTCAATATCTACTTCTTTGGTTTTTCTTAGCTTTTTTCCAATACGATTTGCCATTTCTTTATTCTCCTTTTTAAAGAGTTTGTTTAACCAATCCCATTAATTTTTCAGCGATTTTCTTGGGATTTTCTTTTCCGTAAATCACTTTGTAAACCCCTTCAACTAGAGGTAACCCTACGTCGTACTTTTGAGCTAGTTTGTAAGCTGACCAGGCAGTATGGAGTCCTTCTACGGTTTTCCTTTGTTGCTGTAATCTTTTTTCAACCTCTTTAATACCTTGAAGAAAGATATCTCTACCCAGTTGGTAATTTCGACTGGAGTGGCTTGAGGAAAGTTCTAAATCACCTCTTCCAGCTGGTCCCTCAAAAGTTTCTTCCTTAGCTCCAATTGCTTTCCCCAATTCAATCATTTCTTTAACGCCAGCCGAAATAAGTCCTGCTTTAATTTCCGGTTTTTGTTCAAGGCATTCAGCCATTCCTATTCCAATGACCATCACATTTTTCAAGGCTCCTCCTAATTGAGCTCCCAGTAAATCATCGCTGGTTTCAATTCGGATATTCCGAGTTTGAAAAAGATTTTTGAAACGGAGTAACTCTCTTTGTCTTGAAACTAATACTTCAGTTACTGGATTTTGTTTTGCGATTTCTTTGGCATATCCTACTCCAGTTAGATGTAGAATTTCTTTTGTCTTGAGAATTTCTTCAACAATCTGAAAAGGAAAAAGACAGGTTTCTTTTTCCATACCTTTAGAAATCATCAAAAGGGGTGGTAGATTTCTTTTAAAAACAGAAAGCCGTTTTGACATTTCTCTTACAGCAAAAGATGGAACAGTTAAGGCAATTAAATTTGAACCTTCAAGTGCTTCTTTCAAATCTGAAGTAGCTAAAACTTTTTCTGGAAGTTTAATTTCGGGCAAATATTTTTTATTTTCTCGGGTTTCTTTTATTTCAGAAAGAAGTTTTGTATCTCTACCCCACAATTTTACTTTCCAATTTTTTTGGGTGCCAATCAAAAAAGCTATGGCAGTACCCATAGAACCTGCCCCGAGGATACTAATTGTTTTTTGAGTTTCTTGGTTAGACATATTTACCTCCTTGAATTAATAAGTTAAAGAGCTATATTTAGTTTTCTAAACTACTATTATTAATAACATAAAACAAAAAAAAAGCAATGCCTTTACTAAAAAAGCAACCAAAAGAGCTTTACTTTAGAAAAAAAACTGATTATACTAAATTTAGTTTAGAATTATGGCAGAGATAAGAGAAAATATTAAGAAAATGAGTGCTTACAATCCACCTTTGGAAGGAAGAGCTTCGGCTGGTTATCTTTTGTTAGATTTCAATGAAATGACTATTGAACCGAGCCAGAAGGTTAAGAAAGCCCTAAAAGAGTTTGTAGATTCCGGCCGGCTTCAGGTTTATCCGGAATACGGGGACTTAGAAGCAAAAATTGCAAAATATGCCGGAGTTAAACCCGAACAAGCTATGGTTACCAATGGTTCTGATCAGGGGATTGATGTAATTGTTCGTGCTTTTGTCAAAGACAATGATAAGGTAATAATTCCCTCTCCCAGTTTTGCTATGTATTATCAGTCAAGCAATATTCAAGGGGCAAAAATTTTACAACCTATTTATCGTCCAGACTTGTCTTTCCCTTTGGAAGAAGTTTTGGACCTGATTGAAAAAGGAGCTAAGCTCCTTATTATTGCCAACCCAAATAACCCCACTGGCACAGCAATCTCTAAAAAAGATGTTTTAAAGATTTTGAAGAAGGCGAAAGAAAAAGATGTCGCTGTTTTGCATGACGAGGCCTATTTTGAGTTTTCCAAGATTACAGCCAAAGACCTTATTAATGATTTTGACAATCTTTTTATCACCAGAACTTTTTCCAAGACCTTTGGTTTGGTTTCTACCAGGCTTGGCTATGTTTTATCGCAGGAGAAAAATATTAAAGAGTTAATGAAAATCAGAGGTCCTTATGATGTTAATATGTTTGCCAAAACAGCAATTTCAGCTGCTTTAGAGGATTTGGATTATGTGGAAAAATATGTCAAAGAAGTTATGGAAAAATCAAAGCCAAAACTGGAGAAATTCTTTAAAGAAAATAAAGTAAAATTCTGGCCAAGCAAAGCTAATTTTCTTTTGGTTAAACCAGAAAGTCAGAAAAGAGCTTTGGAGATTTTAAAGTCAGAAAATATATTAGTTAGACAAAGAAAGGAAACAGATATTAAAGGCACAATAAGGGTTAGCATTGGAACCTTCAATGACACCGCACGTTTTATTAAGGCCTATTCTAAAGTAATAAGATGCGGAAAAAAAACATTGGCAAATTAGGAATCAAGGGCGGACAACCTTTTCTGATTGATAAAAATTCAAAAATCGGCATTTTGCTTTTGCACGGTTTTACCGGTACTCCCTATCGATTTAGGGAATTAGGAGAATATTTGTCTTCCAATGGTCTTACTGTTTTTGCTCCTTTAATTGTCGGTCACGGCACTTGTCCGGAGGACTTGGCAAAAACAACTGTTAATGATTGGAAAAATTCAGTAAAAGAGTCCTATCTGACGTTGCAAAAAAAAGTTCAGAAAATAATAATCATTGGCAATTCTTTTGGCGGGAACCTTGCTTTTTATCTGGCAAAAGAGTTTCAGAATGATTCTTTAATAGGAGTAATTTCTTTAGGCACGCCGATAATGCTCAGATTCCAGTGGTTTATTAAGCTCAGGCTTTATTTATACGGCTGGCTTAAAAAATATTATCGCAAACCGGCAATGGCTTATAGGTTGGATTATAGGGATATGGCTGACGAAGTAACCTATCCTCTTATTCCGATAAAAAGTTTAAGAGAATTTTTCAAGTTTATCAAAGAAGAAACAATTCCAATTTTAAAAGAAATAAAAATCCCTACTTTAATTATTCATGCCAACGTTGATTTCATTGTTAACCCCAAGAGCACAATTTATATTCATCAGCATCTTGGTTCTCAATATAAGGTGATTCATTGGGTTAACTGCAGCCATCATTTGGTAATAAACAGCGAGAGGCGCCAGGAATTATTTGAGAGAATTTATAACTTTATTAAAAAGATAACCTGAAAAGAGAGCGTTAGCTCTCTTTTCAATTTTTCTATGAAAACAATCCCGGAAATATTTTTCCAAACAGCGGAAAAATTTTCAAAAAAACCAGCTCTTCTGGCAAAAGAAAGCGGAGTTTATTTTTCTTACACCTTTGAACAAGTCGCCAAAAAAGTAAAAATTTTTGCCAATGTTCTTTTGGACCTAAGGATTCAAAAAGGAGAAAGAGTAGCGATTCTTTCTGAAAACAGACCGGAATGGGTTATTGCTGATTTGGGAATAATGTCAATCAACGCTATCGTCGTTCCCTTACATACAACCCTTAATCCCAAAGCGATTTGTAATGTTTTAAATCATTCTGAAGCCAAAACAGTAGTTGTTGCTGGTACGGATTTACTGCTAAAAATTTTGTTTTTCCAAAAAGAACTGCCTTTTTTGGAAAAAATTATTTATGTTGAACAATTGAATAATGACCTTAAAAAACTCTCTGACAAAAAAATATTAAACTGGGACGATTTGGTTACTCAGGCGGAGTTTAAGGATTTTGTTCCGAAGAGTTTAAATTCTGAAGATGTTTGTACTATAATTTACACATCCGGCACCACCGGAAATCCAAAAGGAGTAATGCTTAGCCATAGAAACCTTTTGGAAAATGTTGAGGCAGTAAAAAGAGCGGTTCCGATTAAAACCAGGGATCTGTTTTTGTCTTTTTTGCCTTTATCCCATGTTTTGGAGCGACTGGCCGGATATTATGTTCCTCTATTAACGGGTGCCAGCATTGCTTATGCTGAAAATATTAAAAAACTTTCTCAAAATCTCAAAGAGACAAAGCCGACAATTTTAATTTCTGTTCCCCGAATATTTGAAAAGTTTTACGATGTTATTCAGGACAAAATATCATCTTCTTCTGTTTTTAAACAAAATATTTTTCACTGGGCCTTAAAAAGAAAAAACAGCGGATTTAGCCATTGGCTTACTGATTATTTAATATTTAAAAGAATCAGGAATCAACTAGGCGGAAGATTGCGTTTAACGGTTTCCGGCGGCGCCTCGCTTAATAAAAAAATCGCCAAATTTTTTTTGAAAATCGGCATTTTAATTTTAGAAGGATATGGTTTGACCGAGACATCGCCGGTAATTTCCGTTAATCAAGAAAACGATTTCAAGTTCGGCACCGTAGGCAAGGTTCTTGATAATATTAAAATTGAAATTTCTCCAGAAAAAGAAATTTTAATGCAGGGACCGAGTTTAATGAAAGGCTATTATAAGGACTTAGCTGAAACTCAAAAGGGGATAGATAAAGACAACTGGTTTCAGACCGGAGACCTTGGCTTTATTGACCAAGAAGGATTTTTAACAGTAATCGGCAGAAAAAAAGAAATGCTCGTCACTTCTGGCGGCAAAAATGTCTGGCCCGAGAAGGTTGAAAAAGAAATAAATCACGACCCTTATATTTCGCAATCAATGATTGTTGGACAGGGCAGAAAATTCATTTCTGCTTTAATCGTGCCTGACTGGGAAGAGGTTAGAAAATTTTTAAAAGCAAAAAACCTGTTGGTTAAGGGCCCGGAAGAACTTGTCAAATCGTTAGAAGTGCTTGATTTATTTAGAGAAAGAATAGAACTGATTAACAGAAATTTTTCCCATTTTGAAGATATTGTTAGGTTTAAACTAATAGTGAACGAATTCTCTCAGGAAAGAGAAGAATTAACCCCGACCTTAAAGCTCCGACGTCAATTCATTGAAAAACACTATCAGCAAGCAATAGAAGAAATGTATTTTTAACATAATCAAATAGGTCAAAAAACTTTGACAAGATTGTTTGTTCTTATTAAACTAAAATCAGCACGTTGAGAGCAGTTTACCCTGAGATTGTCGAAGGGTTTCTCGGTAATAATAGAACCTTGAAAACTGAATAATTTTAGAAAGGACAGAAAATGAAAACAGTAAGAAAAATAATGATTGGATTAGGAGTGGTTTTGATTGTTGGGTTGGCATTAGAAGGGTGCAAAAAGAAAAGCGAAGAAGAGAAAAGTGAAACGAAGACAGAAAAGAAAAAAGAGAAGAAAGTAAAAATTGGAAAACCTTTTACCCTCTGGGCTTTCGATGAGAAAAAGGAGAAAGAAGCACAATTCTCTATAACCTTTGAACGTTTTTCCTTTAGTAAACAGCATCCTACCCGCCGACGTCCTACTGGGCGCAATCCTACCGGCCTGCGATGGGTAGATGAGCCGATTATGGCCCCTGAAGGCGAAAAGTACTTTATAATTTACGCATCTGTTGAAAATTTAGGGCCACGACCCTCTATTATTTGGGGGAAGGTCGAGTATAAAATAGAGAAAGAATATATTTACCCTATCAGCAACATTGAATTAGTGAAAACTCTTGTTGAGTGGGAGGATAGTGGCAGTCTAGAGAGAATAGGTGGTGACTTGGGGCCAGGAGAAAAGGGATGGTTAATTTTATACACTCTGATACCAGAAGAGAGAATTCCCTTTGAACTTTTCGGCATACTTGATTCGTTGGAATACTTCACTAAAGATAGAGAAATGCTTGGGGTAAGATTTCGCTTGAGTTTACCCCGAGAAAAAACATCAACTTCTTTAAGATATCGAAATAATGATTGGGGCAAGAACTTCTCATCTCAGGAAATTTCAAAAGATATAAAATGTCCAAAATGCGGACTAGTCTTTTCCAAGGGTTCTATCCCCAACGATTTTCCGGATAGATGCCCCAAATGTGGCTATAGCAGAATAGAGGAGAAAAGGAAAAAATAATTCGTGAGAGGAGATAGACTGAATTCTAACAGACAAAGAGAGCTGTTTAACACCCGACGTTAAGCATAATAAAAAGGGGCTGGATTTTCCAGCCCTTTTTTTTTACTATTTTTCTCTCTACTGTGCAATTTTTAATCTTGATAAAAAAATAGCTTCAATCCTTCGATGCCACGAAGAAAATAAGCGAATATCCCTACAATTATCAATGGGAGAGCAGTAATTAAAAAAGATTTAAAATACGGTAGCTTATATTGCTTTGAGATGCCGATAGTATGTATGATTATCGTGAGAAAAAGGGCTGAAAATCCAATTATTGGGATTGGGTAGATAAGTGAAACTGACGAGCTGTAAGCAATAATTCTTTTAGCCGCTAATAGATTGTCTTTTTCTGCAATAATACTTACAAAAAAGTTTAATATATGAGAAGAGATGAACAAACCAATCTGGGCTATTATCTTTGCCAATAAAATTGTAATTGAGAAAGCAATTACCAAAACTATAGGTGGTTTTTGTGCTAAGATCAAATCAACCAGAATACTTATTGTAGCAGATAATCTGACCATAAGAGTCATAAAATCTAAGAGTCGTTCTTCCGTGTCTTTATTCTCTTTAAAAAATTTAAGAGGATTTTTTAAAAATTCAGCCAATTTCCTGAATGATTCCTTTTCGTTTCCGATGCTTAATAGTGATTTGATATGCATAATTTTTAGATTTTAAATATTTCGCTAGTTACTTAAAAAATACTTTTGTTGGCAACTTTAATCTTTATTTATTTTAGCAATAAAAATGTTTTTTGGGAAGAAATTTTTCATCTTTTCATATAATTGACAAGAACTATAAATTAGAATATAAAGAAAATAGCACCTTGAAAACTGAATAATGATTGTTTAGAAAACTAACAGAATGAAAGTAACGGAAATATTGAATTGAAAGGAAATAGAAATGAAACGGTTAATGATTTTTGGGATGTTTATCGGAATGATGATTGCCAGACCGACAGACGCTTTTTTTAAGGGAAAGGAAATACAGAACGAGGGGAATAAAGAAGTAGAGCTTTCCAAAAAAAATGCGAAAAACTTGTTAAATAGTATTCAAAAGGAATTGCAAGAAAATGCCCTGTTTCGAGAGGACTATGGAAGTAAAGAAAGTGCGGCTGTTCTTGTTGTCAGAAACGTTATTGCCCAAGACCAATTATCTTATTGGTTAATTAAAGTGCTTTCAAGGGAACTCTTATTGACTATTCCTAAAGCTGTTTCTTTTGCCGTATCTCCTTCTAAAGTAGAGTTTATTATAGAAGAGATTAAGAAGGTTAGCGTTGAAAAAGCCAGAGAGATGTTAACTAACTGGTTGGAGCAGAATCAAATACAAACAAGTTTGGGCGAATTGGATGAAAAAGGAAAATTAACCTACATCATTATTTGTCGTCCTCTGTCCCAAGAACAAGGAGAGATTACAGCGGTTTTTTACTCCAAGGAGACGTGTAAGGTTTTGACCGGGCCCCGCGGGTCTATCGGGGGTTTAATCCTTGCCCCCTATACTGAAGATGGAAAACTGGAGCCCTTTAAACTCACAATTAAAGGTAGAGGGAGAATAGAACGATCGTGGAAAAAAGAAGAGATATATAACTGGGAAGAGACAATTGAAGGGCCAAAGGTTGAATTTTTAATAGAGGAATCAGTGACTAATGAAACAAATGAACATCTGCCCGTCTTGCCGCTTCCTACTTGGAAAGAGATTCCGGTGGAAGATGGTTTGGTGACTGCTTTGGTGATTGACAGGTCTGGTAGTATGACAGGAGAGAAAATTAGTCGGGCTAAAAAAGCTGCCTATATTTATGTTGATACTAGCCAGGAAAGAGAAGATATGGTTTCCTTGGCTGCTTTTTCGTCTGATGCCGCGAGCATTACTGAGCCAATTTCAATAACTGAGGGAAGGGAAATGCTTAAAAAAGATATTCTTTCTCTTTCAGCAGGAGGAAGCACTAATGTTGGCTCAGGGTTAACAATAGCTCTGGGTCACCTTTCTTCTTCTAATCTCAAAGAGAAAAAAGCTCTTTTAATGTCTGATGGCATGCACAATACAGGTACTTACAAATCAAAAAATTACTCTTTTTGATGATGGTCTTCATCAAGATGTTTTGCAAGGTGACGGGATTTACGCCAATAGCTACAGCGGCACCACTATCAATGGTCCTTACTTGACAACCATTGATTGTCAGGGTTCTACTTCCCAAGGAATGCCGATTAAAAGAACTCTTCAAGAATCTTTCCAAGTAGGACAGATTGAGCAGAATTCTTTCACAGTCAGCGATTTTCTTGGTTTGTTAAGCCAAGGGAGTATTGGTGAGCAAATGCCCCAGTTAATACCAGTGCCGGGTCAGGAGCAACAAACCGATCAAATTATAAACACTTTGCTCAACCAGCTCCTCAGAAAGAAGTGATTGTGGGCTTGACTTTTTTTTGGGTTTTGCTAGACTAAAATTAGTTTAAACAATTTCAAAATTAAATAATTTCAGAAAGGAGTAAGAAATGAAAAAAGTAAAGTTAATTTGGGTAATTGTTATTTCGATTAGTGGGTTGCTTTTGGGAGGATGTGAAAGTGAGGCTGGCAAGGGAGCAGGCATTGGTTCTCTGGCTGGCGCCGGGCTTGGCGCTATTGTTGGCCACCAATCAGGCAGAACCACTGAAGGAGCCCTAATTGGTGGAGCAGTAGGTGGTGGCGCTGGTTATATCTTGGGTAGTCAAAAAGACAAGAAAAAAACCGATGCTGAAATAAGTAGTATTCGTCAGGAAATGAATGTTGTTACAGTCAACGTCACAAACAGCAACGGTTCAATCACGCTAGTCAGACTAACCAAACAAGGGGTTGGATATGTGGGCCCCAGAGGTGAATTCTATAATCACTTGCCTACCGGGGACGAATTAAAACCAATTTACGGCTTCTAGCCGAAAGGCGCGGGAGATGAAAACATCAACCGCGCCATTTTTTTTAAAGTTTAACTTCGGGTTTTAAACTTAAATTTATCAGCCCTTATTTTTTTTGTTTTGGCAAAAAATTGAAGTATAAAAAAAGGTTCCTGACACTATTTTCCATTAAGGGTGGGGAATATCTATCTGAACCTTGGCATAGCTGTTTTTTATTTTTGTTTTATGGTTATTTTTAAGGTATAATTAAATAATGGAATTAGTAATTTTATGCAGAAGCAAGATATAGAAATTCCAATTTTAAACTCAATAAACGGTTTGAATCTTTCTTTCGCGGGCGTTAGAGAATACGAAAGAACCAAACATGTTCATAGATTGCATCCTTATCTTGGGAAATTTATTCCTCAACTAGTAGAGGTATTTTTGCGTCGTTATTTTAAAAGGGGCGATTCAATTCTTGATCCTTTTATGGGATCGGGAACAACTTTAGTTGAAGCGAATATACTGGGCATGCATTCTGTTGGCGTTGAAATCTCTCAGTTTAATTGTTTAATAGCAGATATTAAAACAAAGAAATATGATATGTTGTTGGTGGAAAAAGAAATAAAAGATATTCTTTTGAAAGTAAAAGATTATAGCAATTGGCTAGTGCAAGGACAAAAACAAGCAACTTTTTTACAAAACTCTTTTAAAAAACATAAAACAAACAGTCAATATCTTAATAAATGGCTATCGGAGAGGGCATTGCAGGAAATATTATTTTATAACAACCATATTAAAAATTATAAAAATCAAGACATTCTTAAAATAATTTTAAGCAGAGCCACAAGGAGCGCTCGTTTAATTCCTCATTATGATTTAGCCAGGCCGTCAAAACCTGTTCGCGATAAATACCCTGTTTTCAGAAAGTATATATTGTTTTATTAAGAATAATTAACTAAAGACCTTGTTTATGTCTTTATCTAAAAAAGAAACTAACAACATAGAAATAGTTTTGAAAAATGCCTTAAGGCATAAATTTCAGAATTATAACCCTGAGCTCGATTCTATGCCCTTTCATACAAGATTATTGGGGAAAGACAGAATGGCTTTATTTTCTTTTATCCAGTCTTTAAATACTAATTTTGGTACAAGTATATTTGAACCCATAGCTGTTATTCTTGCAAAAAATAAATTCGAAATTGCCGATTCTCAAGTTGCAGTCGGTAAATACATAAGCGAATCTGCGTTATTTATAATTCAAAAAATAATGGATGATTTAGCGGCAGCAAACACAACACCCAACAAAACCAAAGAGATAGAAATTATTCGAGAGGTTTGTCAAAAAGGGAAAATGCGGAAAGTGAAGTTAACAAAAATAGACGTCTATTTAAAAAGTAAAAACAATGAACTGTTTTTACTTGATTTAAAAACTGCGAAACCAAACAAAGGAGAGTTTGAAGGATTTAAAAGAACATTATTAGAATGGGTAGCTTCTATTTTAGCTGACGATCCAAACGCAAAAATTAACACTTTAATTGCTATTCCATATAATCCATACGAACCTAAACCATATAGTCGCTGGACAATGGCGGGTATGTTAGATTTGGAAAGGGAGCTTAAAGTTGCTGCTGAATTTTGGAATTTTTTGGCCGGCAAAGAATGCTACGAAAATTTATTAAAATGCTTTGAAAAAGTGGGAATAGAATTAAGAGAAGAAATAGAAGAGTATTTTAACAAATATAATAAATAAAATAATTTTAATTTTTTGTTTAAGTTTTTTGTTTTGGCCCGAAAATGGTAGAAAAATTTGACAAGATTGGTTGGGTTTGGTAAACTAAAATTAGCACGTTGAGAGTGTTTTTCGGTCTTGAAAATTTGAATAATTGGGCTAAGATAGTAGATAGAGAAGAATTAAGAAGAGGAGATTAAAACATGGACATAATAAGAAAACAAAAAAAGAGAATTCTTACAGGAGATCGCCCAACGGGTCCGTTGCATTTAGGTCATTATGTAGGATCTTTGGCAAATCGGGTAAAACTTCAAGAAAAATACGATTGTTTTTTTATAATCGCTGATTACCAAGTGCTTACCGACCATTTATATGAAACTAAAAAAGTGTCTCAAAACATTCGAGAGATAGTATTGGATTATCTTTCTGTCGGGGTAGATCCCAACAGAAGTAATATTTTCATCCAATCTAAAATCCCCGAAATAGCTGAATTGACGATGTATTTTTCAATGCTCGTGACGCTTCCACGAGTTCAAAGAAATCCTACTGTCAAAGAAGAAATGAAAGCAGCTAAAATCAGCAAAAAAGAAATGAGCTATGGTTTTCTTGGGTATCCGATCTCTCAATCAGCAGATATTTTGGTTGTTCGGGCTAATCTTGTCCCAGTAGGAGAAGATCAATTACCTCATCTTGAACAAACAAGGGAAATCGCCCGTACATTTAATAGAATTTTCAAAGAAGTTTTTCCTGTGCCGGGTCCATTACTTGGAGAATTTTCCCGTTTGCCTGGAATTGACAGACAGAAAATGAGCAAGAGCAGGAATAATGCCATATACCTTAAAGATTCTCCTGAAGAAATTCGGAAAAAAATAACGAAGGCATATACTGATCCTGCTCGAATTCATGCTACTGACTTTGGACATATTGAAGGGAACGTTGTATTTGCTTATCTCGATGCTTTTCATCCAGACAAGCAAGAATTAGAAGAATTGAAGGATAAATATAGAAAAGGTAAAATCGGAGATGTGGCGGTAAAAAAAATATTGATTAATGTCTTGAATGAATTTTTAGCTCCAATAAGAGAAAAAAGGAAAGAATTTGAATCTAAACCCAATATAATCAAAGAAGTTCTCGCTGCCGGTATAGAGGCTACAAAAAAAGAAGCTAGAGAAACTTTAAAGTTGGTTCATGAGGCGATGAACTTTGATTATAAAGAATTTATTTAAAATAGATAAGGAGGAATAGAAATTCTCTTATCTATCAGTTTAAAATTCAAGAGATAGTTAAAATCTAAAGGTCGTTTTTATGATATTAATAATTTAACTACATAAATTAATAATGTGGTTAAATAAAAATATGGTAAACAATGGTTGGGGATCTTGCGGGGGAGACTAGTTGTCTCCCTCCATTTTTATTAAATTAATTCAACTTAATGTTTCCTTATAACTTTTTAAATAAAAAAGATATTAATTCTAGAAAAATTAAAAAACTTTTTGAAGAAAGTGTTAATTTAGAATTTTTAGATAAAGAATTAATCGTAGATTATCAAAAAAAGAAAATAAAAAGTCTTTTAAAGCTTATTGGGGATATTCCTTTTTATTCTCAGTACTTAAAATCTTCATTACAACCCATGGAAGTATTGCAAAGATTACCAATTGTAGACAAGAAAATTATCCTTGATAATTTTGAGTTAATGCAGAATAAAAATTCTTCTCAAAAGTTTGAAGAAATTAACACTTCTGGTACATCCGGAACAAAAGGGAGGTTTATAAGAACAGAAGACTGTAGACTTAAATGGTTTGCACATACTCTTAAGATATGGGTCCAAAACAACGTAAACATCGAAAAGAAACACGCATTCATTATAAATAGGTTATCAAAAGATCCCCGCAAAAACAAATCTTATTTCGTCAATTTAATAAAAAACTGCAATCATGTAGCTTTAAGTATTTCCTGTGATTTGGATTTTCAGATCAAATGGCTTAAAAAAGAAAAGCCAAGCTATTTAACTACTTTCCCAACTAATTTGGAGCATATGTTTAATAAAGGATATACACCAGAAGCAGAACATATATTTACTTATGGAGAACCATTTAATAGAGATTTCCAAAAAGAGTTTGAATCTCAAACGAAAATAAAAATAACCGATTTCTATAGCACTACCGAAGCAGGTATTATTGCTCAGCAGTGCGAATATGGAAATTATCATATAAACTCCGATAATTATTTTGTAGAAATTTTAAAAAATCAAAATGAAAAGATAAAAAATGGTGCTGATGAAGCGGTGATAACGGTATTTAGCAATCAAACCCTTCCTTTAATAAGATATAATATCGGTGATTATGTTTATAAAAAAGATGAACAGGAAATATGTGAATGTGGCAGAAAAAGTGATTTTTTTAACTCTATTATTGGTAGAAAAAACGATCGATTGCACTCTAAGACAAAAAAAGAAATATGGGCAAATGACATAATAAACTATTTGAGAAAAATAAAAACTATTAAAAAATTCCAAATAACGCAGAATAAAGCCGGTAACATTACTATAAATTATGTGGCTTTGCGTGTATTGGGAGAAAATAATATTAAAAACATAAAACAAAAAATGAAAGGAATTATTGATAATAATATTAAAATAAAACAGGTTAGAAACATCGAAAGAGAAGAAAGTGGTAAGTTCCCTCTCATAAAAAGAGAATTTAATTAGGCAGTTTCAAGTTGATTAGTTTGGGTAGAAAAAACACAAGGAGCCACCTCCCTTGTTTTATTTTTGAGCTAAAAATGTTAGAATTAAAGAAGAGAATTAGGGAATCGGAAGAGAAACCAGGGGGAGAAAAATAGAGTTGACACCGTTTTACTTATAAACCCAGCGAACCCCATGAAGTAGCTGAAATTAAATGGGTCAAAAAAAACATTAAAAAACTCATTATCACTAATTTAGACGAAAAAGTTTCCAAAGAACTAAAATTGGAATAAACAAAAAACAAAAAGACGATAAGGTAAATGGAGCTTATAGAAGATATTAAAATTCTCTGGGTTTATCTTGGAAGATATAAAAAAGCAGTTCTTAAAACTGCTGTTTTAGCTATTGTTCTGGCTATAATTGGAGCTTTAGTCCCCTATATTTACGGTCGTTTAGTAGATGAGATAACAAATATATAATGGGGTCAGGAGCCTTTTCCATTTTTCTTCTTAGTTTTGTTTTAGCAAATCCGTCGAGGTCCGACACCTCTACGGATTTTTGAGTTTAATTTGTTATTTGGTTTGAAATTAAGGTGTTCTCAGCTTTGAAAAGTGAATAATTCTTGAAAATAAAGGAGATGATAAAAATGTTTGAACAATGGGAATTACAACGAGTAGGAATTTTAAGACAACCCGATTGTTTTCAAGTGATATCACCATCAGGGGGTTTATATGAGATGGACAGATGTTCAATTGGATTACTACTACAAATGCACGGCAAGTTAATAGAATCAGGTATTGATGATTTCGCTTTCAAAGATATAGAAAAGTTTAGTAAGTTTGCCGAAGGTGAATTTTTGTTGATGCGAAAATTATTAACAGATTATATAGAACCGCCCTTCAACATACAACAGGTAAGAAATAATTTAGATGACAATAATATAGAGATGCTCACATTGGGCGATCTATCGTTGCAAATCACTAACAACTGTAATTACCAATGCAAAGGTTGTTCTGTTGACGCTTATTTTAGAGAAACAACAAAACTAGTTGATGTAGATTTCGAACAGGTTATTAAAGATGCAGCCAGATTTGGGTGTTTAACCTTAGGGTTGACAGGAGGGGAACCCATTCTTCCGGGTATTATCAATGAAGTCTGTCACCTTATCGAGGTAGCAAGGAGCCATAATTTTCAAAAGGTTGTTATTGCAACAAATGGTTTCTATATTAAACAGTTTATTAGTCAATTTAAAAAAGCAGGAGCAACTCGATTATCGATTTCTTTTCATGGATTCGATGGTTACATGGAAAGTTATACTGGATGTCCTCAAGCATCAACAAAATCGCAGGAAGCAATTTCGTCTTGTCTTGAGGAAGGATTACATTTAGGAATCAATTGTGTGATAACGAAACAGAATCTTTTTCAAATGGATCGAATTGTGGAGGAATTCTATTCTGTTATTGCTAATATTCCACATGCCTATATACGGTTTTCTCCATTGATAGAAGTGGGACGAGCCAGCCGGTGTAATGAGTATTTGCTTACTTCTGATAATGTAACATTGTTATTAGAAAAAATTACCCACTACAAAAAACTCTATAACAGAAAAATTAGATTAACTTGCGATGAAGAATATGAGCCTGATGATCCGTTAATTTGTGACGCGGGATTGATGTATGCCTTTGTGAACAAAGACGGAAGTGTATCTCCTTGTGATATTTTGGAAGCCTATTGGGTGATGAGCAAGATAGAGAGAGAATCGTTCTTTGAGATTTGGAACGATAATGTGCGCTGGCATGACTTTCGGTGCGTTGTGCCGATTAACCAACTGTGTGCATCTTGCCCGATTCGTAGAAGTAGAGTGTGCTTTGGTAGGTGTAAAGCTTTAGCTTATT
>Ga0210017_1002100_pt1 | contig 17178 bp, 19 predicted proteins | sample CryGeyCG2014_020_FD_183966 | JGI IMG/M metagenome (GOLD analysis project Ga0210017, IMG submission 183966) | Groundwater microbial communities from aquifer - Crystal Geyser CG08_land_8/20/14_0.20 (SPAdes) (version 2) | ecosystem: Environmental > Aquatic > Deep subsurface > Groundwater | place... | reverse complement strand
TACCGCCTTGAGAGGGCGGCGTCCTAACCGTTAGACGATAGGGCCATTAGTTCAGCGTGGCATTCTATTAGATTTTCAAACTTTTAGCAAGGAAAAATGGTGCCAGGGGTTGACCCCGCCATAGGCGGATGAAGCATTTCGATACTTATTGCGGAATCCGGTCAGGTTCTTTGTTTTCATTTATTGGCCGATTTTGATATAATTGCGCGTATATGGAGGTTGCAATATGAAAATACTTGTCATCAACTGCAGGATTTATTCGGCGGAATATGAACTCATAGACATGCCCTCGGAAGAGGTGCTGGGCCGCGGAAAAATAGAGAAGATAGGTCTGAAAACCAGCAGCATCACTTTCCGTCACGGCAGGAAAAAGGAAAAGTTCATAGAGCCCATAATGGAGCACGCGGGCGCAGTACACAGGATAATAGAGCTACTCACCGACGCTGAATTCGGCGTTATCAAGGATACCAAAGAGATCAAAGCCGTCGGCCACAGGATAGTGCACGGGGGCAACAAATTCTACGAATCCGTGATCGTAACGGACAAGGTGCTGGAAGACATCACCAAACTTATATCGCTGGCGCCGCTTCACAACCCTTACAACCTCAGCGGAATAGAAGCCATCAAAAATCTACTGCCCGGCGTGAAGCAGGCCGCCGTCTTCGGCACTGCCTTTTTCAGAAAGATGCCGGAGCACGCTCATTATTACGCGCTTCCCCGCCGTCTAATTTATCAATACGATATAAAGCGCTACGGCTTTCACGGAATATCTCACCAGCATTGCCTGGAACAAACGGCCGCGCTGATGAAAAAACCGTCCGCCAAACTGACAATGATCAGTTGTCATCTGGGCTGGGGCGCGTCCATCACGGCGATCAAAAACGGAGTGCCGGTTGACACCTCAATGGGTTTCTCACCTGTGGGCGGACTGATGATGGCCACAAGGTGCGGGAACATAGACCCCGGCGTCATCGTGCATCTGATGAGAAAGGGCTGGACACTCAACGAGGTGAACACATGCCTCAACAGAGAATCCGGGCTCCTCGGAGTGTCCGGAATAAGCGACGATATGAGAGAAGTGCTGGAAGCCGCGGAGAAAGGCGACAAGAACGCCGCGGAAGCCGTGGATATGTTCTGTTATCTCATCGTGAAATACATAGGCGCGTACCACACGGTGCTCGGCGGCGCCGACGCCATATCTTTCACCGCGGGCATAGGCGTAAACTCTCCCGTCATCAGAAACAAGATTTGCGAAAGTTTAAAAGTGCTGGGCGTCAAACTGGACGCGGCGAAGAACAAAAAAGCGGTTGGGCAAGCCGCGAAGATATCCTCCGCCAAATCAAAGATAGCCGTCTTCACCATCCCGCGAAATGAGGTGCTCCTCATAGCGCGCGAAACGGCGCGTCTTCTCGGATAAACATGGCTCTCCTAAACTCCACGCTGACAAACTATCTTGAAAAACTCGCGGGCAAAAGCCCCGCTCCGGGCGGCGGCTCCGCCTCTGCTCTGGCGGCGGCCATGGGAGCCTCGCTCATAGAGATGAGCGCCTCTTATTCGCTGAAGCGGTCCGGCAAAGAAATGAAAAAAGCCGTCACCGCCATAAAAAAAATAAGGAAACAGCTTGAGAAACAGATAGACGCCGACGGGATTGCCTACGCTAATTACAGAAAAAAAAGAACGGTAGCGGCGCTCAAAAAAGCCGCGGATGTGCCGGTCCGCGTCTGCGAACTTTCCGCAGAGGCCATCGCCATCGGCGTGTTTGTGGCAAAAAAAGGGAACGCCAATCTTAAGAGCGACACGGTTGCGGGGCTCTGCTATCTTTTCGCCGCCTTAACGGGGGCGGCACTCCCCGCGATGGAAAATCTGAAAGGGCTGAAGGAAAAAAGCCGCGCGCGTGAGGCCGGAAAACGCCTTATGGCGCTGAGAAAGAAAAGCGCGGCTCTCATTGATTCGGTGAGATAATGAAAGCTGTCGTATTTGACGGAAAAAAACTGGCGGGCAGAATAAAGAGTCATCTCCGAGGGAAGATGAACAGACTCAAACTCAAGCCCCTGATAGTGTCTGTCAGCGCCGGCGCTTCGCGCGCGTCAGACGCCTACATTTCCCGTCAGGAAAGGAGCTGCCGTGAGGTGGGGATAGAATACAGAAAAATACAATTTCCCGCTTCGGCGGACGAGAGGACAATCATCAAAAAAATAGAAGAGCTCAACAGCGACAGGAAAGTGACGGGGATAATAGTCCTGCTTCCTCTGCCTTCGGGAATAAGCGCGCTTGAGGTGCATAGGAGAATCCGGGCTGAAAAAGACATAGAAGGCGTGAATCCCGACAACACCGGTCTTCTCGCCCGGGGAAAAGCGATAATGCCCCCCTGCACCGCGGCGGCGGTGATGGCAATACTCAAAAGCGCGAAATGCCGCCCCGGCGGAAAAAACGCCGTGATCGTCGGATGCTCCGACATAGTGGGAAAACCCCTCGCCATGATGCTTCTCGCTGAAAACGCCACGGTGACAGTCTGCAACATAAAAACCGGAAACCTGGCCTCTCACACAAAAAAAGCGGACATTCTCATAGCCGCGGCGGGTGCGAAGAATCTGATAAAAGCGTCAATGATAAAAAGCGGCGCCACCGTAATAGATGTCGGTTTTAATGTGGCGAAACACGGGATATGCGGCGATGTGGATTTCAAGGGCGCAGTCAAAAAGGCCTCTTTCATCACCCCTGTTCCCGGCGGCGTAGGCCCCGTCACCGCTTATCAGCTCCTCACCAACGCCGTCCGCGCCGCGGAACTTCAAAAAATTTAGCATTGTCCCATAAATTGTGAAAGCCGCGAAATTATGTCTCGGAGAGACATTCCCTACCTCGCCGGCAGGCAGGAATCTTTAAGAAAACAGCGCTATTGAAATTACTGAAATTCCTTATTTATCCGTTCTACAATTTTATCAACCATGCCTTCTATTTCTTCTTCGGAATAACAGGATTCTTTATCGCTGCGGGGGAAAAATAATTGTCGTTGTACACATCTTATCAAAAACTGTAGGAAAGTGAAATCCTGTGGGTGTCACCGAATATCTTAAATGGTATATAAGCATAATCAATTTCTATCTTCTTCAATTTTAAACCACCTCCGAGATGGAGTCCACTCATACTGTTTCCGGAAAAATCATATTCGTAGCCAGCCCTTAGAGATACAATGTCAGAATATTTCCATTCACCGCCTATATTTAATTTCCAGAAATTATCAATAGGTTTTTTGAAATCTATAGACAATATTACATTTTTAAACAGAGTATAACTTATGCCTGTATCAAACATCAAGGGTAGTGGAAATTCATTATTGTTTATCTTTAATTTTGGACCTATGTTTTTTATGGATAAACCTAACTGTAATTTATCGGATGTCTTATAAATAGTACCTATATCAATTCCAAAGCCGGTGCCTTCCACATCTGCATTCTTCTGATTTATTATCTTTATATTCAAACCCGAAATTAACCTGGTGTTTATCATTTTTGCATATCCAATTATAAATGCTGAATCATAAACTGTAAATTCATCTCCCTCTCCTTGCTTCGTATTCCAACACTTGCCCTAAGTGTACAGAATTACCTATCATATTATCAGGTCTTGACATGTGACATTAGGATTAGTTGTCAATTAGAGACGCTTGGCCTGACAGACACATTGTCAGCCGTTCCTGCGCGGCTTTTAATATGCTGTGATCGCCGATTTTCAGCGCCTCATTCGCACAACGCCTGTAATAACCCGCCGCTCGGTCTTTTTTACCAGCTTTTTCACAAAGCTCCCCCGCAAGAAAAAGAGTGATATGCGAGGCCCTTCTCGCTTGCTCAATTTTATTTATCAGCGCCGCCGCTTCATCGCCCCGGCCTAAGTCAATATAGATACGAAGGAGATTATCAGAGGCCTTTGTTAAAGACGGGCATAGATCAAGAGCTTTGATCAGCTTTTTTTCCACTTCAACCTTCTTCCCTTCCTTAATGTCATTCAAAGCTCCTATCATCATCTCATATGCTTTTTGGAAATTCGCGGCATAAGTTTGATTCAGCCGGTAGATAACCGTTCCTTCATCTTTGTTTTCGTATTCCTTTTCAAATCTTTGCGCATTTTGCAAATAAACAGCGTATCTTTTAATGCCCGCTGAGCTCATGGTGGGGAACTCTCTGTATTTCGTTGAAAGCCGCGGGAGTCCGCAGAAGGCCGCGCGAGTGACGCCGGCGCTGAGGATAAAATGATAGAAATCATCAGCTGTCAGATATGCCGGCGGCGAAGCCGTTTTTATGCCGGTTTTAAGAAAAAATCTTTCCGCCGACTCGCTGACGAACACATCTCCCTGCTTGCTGCTGTCTTTCACATAAGCGAATGTCTCAGGAAAGAGCGGAGGCACAGGCGTTATAAGGATCAGATAATTCTGATAGGCGAACATCATCAGGATCAGCGCCGTTACCGTCGCCCCTGCGGCGGACGAAGACGCCACGCCAAACGCTTTTTTTCTGAATCTGCCAAAAATTCCAACGGCATACCAGCGCTCAATCGCCGAGAAAAAGAAGTAATAAATAAAGCTCAGAATCGGTATCACGAAACGCGCGCCCTTCGCCGGCCATATCATATGAAAGGCCGTGTAAAGGACGAGATACAAAGCAAAGAGTGCCGCGACGGGACGGAAAGACATTTTTGAACCCTTTTTTGTCAGCCGCGAGAGAATGCCGGAAACTATAACGACGGCGACTATCAGCGCGGCGGGGAGCTCAAAAAAGCCCATCCGGCTACTGATGACATCCGTAAAAAAAGCCACAGCGGAGATCTCTGTCAGGAAATATATAAAACCGGTTTTTATGACAGTCCAAAGACCCGCGTAAAACACCGGAAAGAGAAGCTCGTTCACATACTTATTCAGGCTTGAACCTATGCCGAAGCTGTTTGTGACAAGAGGCAAAATCAGAAGGATGAAGAAAAAAACGCTGTAAAGGGCGTCCCTGTATCTGCGCCAGATCAAAAGAACGGCAAAAACGGAAAAAGCCAGAAGGAAACCCTCCGGCCTTATGTAGGAAAGAGCCGCAAGTGTCAGCGCCTGAAGAAGTGACCAGACATAGGAAAATCTCTTGTTTTCGCGCCTGATGAATACCCATAAAGCCAGGAGCGAGAAAAAAAGATAGGCCTCCTCGCTCATGACCATTGTGCTGAAAATAAGATTCAGATGATTGAAGGCCACGAGCAGAAGAACAGAAAAACAGACTGCCGGTGACGCCATCTTTCTGAAAATCAGCCATACCATCCATAGAGAAGCCAGCGCGAACAACAGCGGCACCAGACGGAAAGGCAGAAGATATTCCCCCGACGCGCGGGCGACCGGCGCCAGCAGAAGAGAAAAACCCAGAGACCTTGAAGAGAGCTGTTTCTGCTCGCTCTGCACGCCCGCGAACCATCGGGCGGCGTTTATGTAATAAGCGTCGTCGTTGACATGGCCTATCTGGCCCTCTCTGATATTCAGTGAATAAAGCGCTCCCGCTATCGCGATAATTATCAGCGCCGCGGTTTTTTTTCTGTTCACCGTTCTTCCTCTATCGTCACCGAGGCGCCTCTTATTTTCTCTATCTCAAAATCGGCATCGGGGTCTATTTTGACGCGTATTTCCACGCCGATCGCGGACGCGGCGGGCTTATCTTCGGGCGAGAGCTCCATGACTTTGTCTTTTATGTCAGCGCGGAGCTTGAGCGCCGCCTCTGAGGCGGCGCGGCCGCTGATTTTTATTCTCAGTATCCTCGCGAAGGGCGGAAAAGCGAATTTTCTGCGCACATCAAGCTGTTTCTCATAAAAAGATTCATCGCCCGAGAGAGCTGCCCTGACTAAATCCGGAGCGATCTTCGTCTGCGCCATAAAAATGGCGTCTGTCCGGCCGCTCGCGAAAGAAGATGCAAGGCTGCTCAGCCAGAGAAAAGTTTTTTCTTCGGCCGCCCAGTCATCGCCATAAAGGAGAAAGTCCGCGTCCATGACCGCGAAGAGCCCCGTCTTTGACCAGTTTCTCACGGCGGCGAAACCGGGGCCGCTTATCAGAACATCCAGATCCCCCTTCTCATATTTCTCATAAATCCTCTTTTTGTCCGACGCTGTGGCGTCCGCGTCCACCGCCGCGATCCTGTTCTCCGGAAACTGCTTGCGCAGAAAAGAGGCCATAAGCCCGCGGCCGATTCCCCTGTTTTTCATCTTCTTCCTCCGGCAGCGGGGGCATCTTTCCGGAACAGGGACAGTTTTTTTGCAGGATGAACAATAAAGATTGAAACCCGACACGCAGAGTTTGCGGCCGCATTTTTCGCATTTCATCACGAATTTGCAGGCGGAGCAGACATAGGATGTGGCCCATCCGCCGCGGGGTGAATATAGCAGCGCCTGTTTTTTTTCATTGAGGGCGCTCTTTATATTTTTTAACAGCTCCGACGAGACGCCGAAATTGACGCTCTCTTCAAGGAGGTCGCAGACTCTCCTGCGGGGGGGAGCGGCGTTTTTCTCACAGACAGCCGCGGCCCCGCCTTTCTTCACCCTGTAAAACTGCTCAACGCTGAGAGCCCCGCCGCATGCGATAAAACGCCCTGAAGAGAGCTCCGCGCGTTTCATAGCCACCTCTTCCGTGCTGTAACGCGGATGCTGTTCCTCTATGTAAGTTTTCTTCTGGGCTCCCGTCATGATTATCAGGCCCTTTTCGCCGAGAGGAGCGAACACGGCGCTGCGGGTGCCTATTATGACATCCAGCTTTCCTCCCCGGAAATCGCAGAGTATCCTGTATCTGTGCGAAGGAAGAAGATCAGAACCGAAACGCGCGGCGCGAAAACCGCCGAGTATATCCTCAAACGAGGATGCTTCGTTCATTAGCGGCACCAGGAATATCACCCGGCCTGCGGCGGATATGGTTTTTTCCATTTCTCTTCTCAGAAAACTTTTCTGAAATTCTACACTGCCCGAGACATAGACATTGCGAGGGGATTGCGGCAGAGCGGGCAGCTCCTTCCTTAAATCCGCCGTAAAAGGAAGCGCCGCGGGCAATTTGAAATCCCTTGCCTTTCCCTTGAGCTCCGTCGGCAAAATCACTTTCAAAGCCATGCCGCGGGGCGTGAAATATCTTTTTTCCATCCACAGCGACAGAGTCAGCATTTCAGGGCTTATGAGCGGCGTCTCATCTATCACTTTCATTATTTTTTTTAATTTCGCGCGCGGCGCGCTTTCCGCCACGCCCAGGCAGTAAGCCATACTCTTCCTGCCGCCGAAAGGCACCATAACGCGGCTTCCGGCGGGAACAGGCTCGTCGGAGATATAATCAAAAGAGCCTCTCACCGGTATGGGCAGACAGACTTTTATCAAATAGGATTGTTCCCGTTTGACGGATTCCTCCATGACCTATTTCTTGAGAAGTCCCAGCACCACTTTTATGTCTTCCCAAGCGGGTTTTTTCGCGGGGGGGTTCCTCAAAAGATACGCGGGGTGGAATGTGGGCACGAGTTTCACGCTGTAACAGGGATCATCCTTCAGCGGGTGGATGTCAAATATCTTGCCTCTGAGATTTGAGATACCGTCTTTTCTGTCCAGCATGATTTTAGCGGCGGGCGAGCCCAGCGTGCATATCACTTCCGGCCTGATGGCGTCAATCTGCCTGAGCAGTATGGGCATGCATTTGGACACTTCATCCGGCGACGGCGGCCTGTCATTTGAGTGCTTTTCGGGATCAGAGGGATCCTTCATCGGGTGGCATTTAACAATGTTGGTGATATAGACATCCTCTCTCTTCATCTTCAGCCCCTTGCTTATTATATCGCTCAGGAGATTTCCGGAGCGTCCGACAAAGGGCCTGCCGAGGTGATCTTCCGTAAAGCCGGGACCTTCGCCTATGAACATGAGCCGCGCGCGAGGCGATCCCTCGCCGAAGACAATGCGGAGACGGCTCTTAGCGAGAGGGCACATCAGGCATTCGGCGTATTCTTTTTTTATTTTTTCAAGCGGCGCTCTGCCGGCGCTCCCGGCGGAAGTTTTTTCTTTTGCGCGGGGAGCGGCAGCGACCAGCGCGCGATATGATGACGGTAATTCATTGATTCCGGTATCGCGCATCTGCGACAGGATTTTTTTCAGTTTATAATTCGGCATATTTTTTCGCAAAGGAGTCCGGCCATATCCTTTTTGCTTATATCGTTAAAAAAAAGAGCGCCGTCTTTTGATATCATATATCCCGTCGTGCGCGGCGAGGCCATCGCGGGGACTGTGTTCTGGACGATGATATTGAATCTTTTGCGCCGCATTTTATCCAAGGCCTCATCCATATTCAGATCGTCCTCAAGGTCAAAACCGGCCGAGGGCGGCGCGTTTTTAAGCATGTTCATAGACAGTGCTATATCAACAGAATGCGCGAGGAGCGGAGGCGACGATGTTTTCTTCTTGATTTTTTTGTCAGAGCGCGCCGCGGGCGTCAGATCGCATGGCGCCGCGGCGAAGACCGTAAAATCCGACCAGGCCATATTCTCCCGGGCCCGCGCGAACATCTCGCGAACGCCGACAACATTTATCACCTCGCAGCCCCGGGGATATCTCAGATTCACGGGCCCGCTTATTATCCGCACCCGGCAATTTCTTTTTAGAAACTCAAAGGCCAGGGCCGAAGCCTGAGAACCGCTGGAGGCGTTGCTTATAAATCTCACCGTGTCAAAATATTCCCTCGTGGGCCCGGCTGTTATGAGTATCCGTTTCACAGAGGGAGCTTTTTGATTATATCTTCGGCTTCGCTCATCCTTCCCGGCCCCGTGGAACCGCTGGCAAGCCGCCCGTTTACGGGGCCTATGAATCGCACACCCGAGCTTTTCAGCTTCGCGACATTTTCACGGACAAACCCGTTCTTCCACATCACGCTCTCCATGGCCGGGGCGATAAAGAGCTTCACCCTTCGGGAAACGGCGAGAGTCAGAAGCAGATTATCACATATTCCCGCGGCGAGTTTCCCTATGGTGTTGGCCGTGGCGGGAGCGATCACATATAAATCCGCCCAGTCCGAAAGAGAAATATGCCCATCGCTGAACGCAAACGATTCGCCGAACTGTTCTGAAAAAGCCTCGTTTTTTGTGACGGCGCTGAATAACTGGGGCGAAATAAGTTTAGCCGCCGAGGGGCTTAAAACCGTTTTCACCTCGTGCCCCTTCTTCACAAGAGCGCTCGCCAGGCTCAGCGCCTTAAAGCAGGCCGCGGAAGAGCAGACTCCTAAAAGTATGTTTTTACTTTTTGTCCGGGATCGCCTCATTCAGAGCCTCCAAGAGCAGGTCGTCCATATCCTTTCTGTCGAGCGGACTGGATTTCTGGGCAGCTGACCATTTCTTATTGAACAAATCAAAGGCATCGTTCAGCATGACATATGGCGCGTCAACACCGTCTATCAGCTTCTTTTTCAACTTTCCGATTTTCACATCTTTCATATTCTTCCTCCTTCCCCTTTTTTTGTAAAAGGGGTGGTCCGCCGCAGGCGGAACGGGGTATTTCCGTGCTTCACCCTGCAAAGTTCCGCCTGATAAATAGCCGCCATGCGCTTTTGCGCGTCTCTGACTTCTTCATTCATAATCAGAAAATCAAAATACTTTATCTTGCGCAGTTCCTCTCTGGCGTTTAAGAGCCTCCTTCTTATCGCCTTCATGTCATCCTGTCCGCGGCTTATGATTCGCCGGCGCAGTTCTTTTATTCCGGGCGCCGTTATGAATATCAGCACCGCCTCGGGAAATAATTTCTTCACCTGCATGGCGCCCTTCACATCAAGGTCAAGGAGGACGCTCTTCCCTTTCTTCAGCGCGTCTTTTATGTTTGACTCCGGGGTGCCGTAATAATTCCCGTGAACGAGAGCCCATTCAACGAACTTCTTTTCCCTGATGCCTTTTCTGAAAGCCACGGGTGTTATAAAATTATAATCGTGCCCGTTCTTATCGCCTGGCCGGGGTTTCCGGCTCGTGGTGGAAACCGAATAAATCATATCCGGAAATTTTTTCTTCATAAATCTAACAAGCGTCGTTTTGCCGCCTCCGGAAGGCGAACTCAGCACAAAAATGCCGGAGCCGGTGTGTTTGTCTTTTTTCATTTTCTTTTATCCAGTTTCGCCAAGGCCTGTTTGATTATGTCCTGAACCGGCATCTCAGCGCCCTTATGCTTCATCACATCCTCAACCGCGGAGCGGGCGATATGGAAAGGCCATCCCATGGCCGTAAGAGCCGCCGCGGCGTCGGCGAAATCCCCCCTGATGATGACGCCGTCGTCTTCTATTTCCAGTTTCCTGACCTTGTCCTTCAGATCCACTATTATCCTTTTCGCGCTTTTTTCCCCGAGGCCGGAAACAGCTGACAGCGCTTTGACGTCTCCCGAGCTGATTGATGAGACAATCTGCGACGGGGTATAGGCATTAAGGAGCGCGATGGACACCTTTGCCCCTACGCCAGACACCGATGTGAGAAGCTTGAAAATATCCCTCTCTTCTTTTTTGATAAAACCGTAAAGCTGCGGGAGCTCATCCCTGTTATGCTTCATCTGCGTGTAAACAAGGCATTCCTCGCCGGGATCCGGCAGTGAGATCTTCGCGGCATCCGTCATAAAAAGCTCAAAGCCTATTCCTGAGACCGCTATAACCACGCTGGAGCTCTTGTCAACAACTATGCCCTTGAGAAGCGCTATCATCGCACTGCCCCGGAGCCGGCTTCCACAGAATAATTTCTCATATCAGTGAGATGGCAGTAGGCGCATGAAAGAGCGTCGCCGGCGTCTTCCTGCACTTCTTCTTTTATGCCCATGAGAACGCGTATCTGGGAATTCATCTGCTCCTTCGCGGCGCGGCCGTAACCCGTGACGGATTTTTTTATTTCCAGAGGTGAATATGTGCTGAAGGGCAGGGAGTGTTTAGCCGCGTTCAGCGCCGCCATCGCCCAGGCGCGGCCTATGTTGAGAACCGCCCTGACATCCTTATTGAGAAAAGGGTCTTCGCACACGATGACATCCGGCCTGTATTTTTCTCTTACAGCGTCAATCCCGTCATAAATGACGGCCAGCCGTTCGCTCAGAGAAAGCGACTTCAGGGGCTTGATCACGCCCCATTCGCGGCATGAAAAACCGCCGCGGCTGCCCTCTATGAATCCCCAGCCGGTTTTGTATGTGCCCGGGTCTATGCCTAACACTCTCATGTTTTCAGAGGCCATTGGAGAACTTCTCTATCTCGCTGTCGTCAATATCAAAATTAGCGCTCGTGTCAATCACATCGTCATGATTTTCCAGTTCATCCATCATGCGCAGCACCGCGCGCGCCTTCTCACCCGCGAGAGCGACATTTGTAGCGGCGAAATTTGACACATCCGCGGAAAGGACTTTTATCCCGGCGGCCTTGAGCGAGTCCGTCACCTTCTCAAAATTATCAGGGGATGTAAATATCTCAAAACCGTCCTCTGTCTCCCTGATATCGTCGGCGCCGGCTGATATGGCCGCATCCATGATCTTTTCCTCACCGGCGGAGGCATCGGCGAGTATGCATCCTTTTTTGGAGAACATCCAGCTGACAGAGCCGACATCGCCGAAACTGCCGCCGTGAGATGAAAAAATGTTCTTGATTTCCTGCGTTGTGCGACGCCTGTTGTCCGTTTGCGCCTCAACCATCACCGCAGCGCCTCCGGGGCCGTAACCCTCGTAACGCACACTTTCATAATTCTCCGACGAATTGGCGCTCTTCGCCAGAGCCCTTTTTATGTTATCGGATGGCATATTGAACTGTTTGGCTTTCTGTATGACGAGCCGAAGGCGGGGATTATCGTCGGGGTTCGCGCCGCCTTCTTTGCATGCGACATTGATTTCCCTCACTATTTTTGAGAACACTTTACCCTTTTTGGAGTCAATCACGGCTTTTTTGTGCTTGATTCCCGCCCACTTTGAATGTCCGCTCATGTATTTCTCTCCGTTATTCCGCCGCTGATGACCGCCGGCAAAAGTTTATCTTCCCTCGGCCTGTTCCTTGCTGTGTTTGTCCACAAGAGCGTTCATGACATTGGCCGGCGCAGGCTCGTAGTGAGAAAACTTCGTCGTGAATTCGCCCTGGCCTTTGGTCAGGGACCGCAGTTCATTGACATAAGTGCTGATCTCCGATTGGGGCACCTCCGCCTTTATTATCTGCACACCGTCTCTCTTCTCAAAAGTGTTGATCCGCCCGCGGCGGGAGGTCAGGTCGCCGGAAATGGCGCCCGTGAATTCCTCGGGGAAAGAGATTTCAAGGAACATAATGGGCTCCAGCACTATCGGCCTGGCTTTGGCCATCGCGTTTCTCAGCGATATGGAAGCGGCTATTTCAAAAGAAAGATTTGACGAATCCACCTCGTGATAGGAGCCGTCATAGAGCGTGGCCCTGACATCCACCATGGGATAACCGGCTATCACGCCTTTTCCCATCGCGGCTATGAGGCCCTTTTCTATGGCGGGAATATAATTTCCCGGAATGGCGCCGCCCACTATCTTATTGACAAACTCAAAGCCCGCTCCTCTTTCAAGAGGCTCATATTTAAGAACGCATCGTCCGAACTGGCCGTGGCCGCCGCTCTGCTTTTTGTGTTTACCCTCAGCGTCGGAGGGAATGCTTATGGTTTCTTTGTATGGTATCCTCGTCGGCCCCAGCGCTATCTCGGTGTTGTAGTTTGTCAATATTCTTTTGGCGAACACATCCATCTGTATGTTGCCCATGCCCGCGAGCACCATCTCTTTGGTCTCGGCGTTAAACCCGAAACGGACAACGGGATTTTCTTTTCTTATGGCCGCCAGAGATGTGGCGACCTTTTCCTCGGCGCCCGGTGTTTTTGATTTGACGGAAACCGAGTATATCGGCTGCGGGAACTCAACGAAAGGCCGCGCCTCGGCGTTCTTTGACTCCGAAAGCGTGTCTCCGGCGTACACATCTTTCAGTTTGATAAACCCGACTATATCACCCGCCAGAGCTTCATTGACCGTCTGCCTGTCCGAGCCCTGCAGCGTGTTTATCTGGGTCAGCCGGAAGGAACTGCTCCTTGAGACATTGTATATGCTGCTGCCCTGAGAGAATTTACCCTCAATGATCTTCGCATACGCGACCTCTCCGGTGTGCCCCTGGGACGATATTTTGAACACCTGGGCCAGAGCGGGTTTGGACGCGTCACGGTCTGTCTCCGGCGCGTATTTCAGCAGGAAATCCATGAGGCTGTCAACACCGTCTCCCGTTATGGCGTCGCCGCTGAGGACGGGCACTATCTGACCCGACGCTATCCCCTTCATAAGGGGCGCGGCCATATCTTCTTTTGCTATTTTTCCTTCGGCGAGATATTTTTCCAGCAGAGCGTCGTCGGAGGAAGCTATGGACTCCATCAGCGCTTCCCTGTGGGGGGAATCGTTTTCGTCATTGAGAACATCTATTTTTTTGTCTTTGCCTGCGATATAGAAAGGCGCAGCGTTTATCGTCACCCTGTCTTTTATCTGGGCGAATCTTTTGTCAAAATCAGCGTTGTCTTTTGACATGGCGTTTATGAAAAAAGCCGCGGGTTTGCCGTATTTCTTGGCTAAGGTGTAAGCTTTCTGTGAGGACGCTGTCATGGGCTTTTCGGCGTCAACAAGTATGATGACAAAATCAGACGCGAAAATACCGGCGATGAGCTCGCCGATGAAATCGGCATAGCCGGGAGTGTCTATGATATTGACTTTCACATCGTCTCTCTCAAAATACCCAAGGGCCATGTCTATGGAGAGCTGCCTCTCCTTTTCATCGTTTTGCGAATCAAACACACTCTGCCCCTTCTCCACGAGGTTCAGCCTGTTTGATATGCCCGCTTTGTGCAGAATGGCCTCACAGAGCTGTGTTTTGCCCGAGGCGGGTTCTCCCGTTATAGCAATATTTTTAAATTTGTTCGCCATTTAGCCTCCCTGCCTACCGATCAGGTAGGCCGAATTCCAACATATTTAACACAATTACCGACAACAATCGTACAAATTTTGACGCGAGCTGTCAAAAATGCAAGAAGGGGACGACTCAGTCGCGCTCAATCTCACCTTTTTTGTTTTTCAGATATACGGGCAGTCCAAGCGCCAGAGCCACTAAAAGGACGATGAGTTTTAGTGAGACAGAAGTGCCGACAGCCGCCTCGCTCGTGACCGATATCATCTTAAAAAGCACGCTGTAGGCCGCCTCACCCAGGCCCCAGCCGGCGAAGGATACGGGCAGGCCCTGTATTATGTTAGCCACCGGAATTATGCAGACAAAATGCCAGTAATACAAGGTTTTTTCCACAAAACTTGACATGATGATGTAAGTTATCGTTATTATGCTCGCCTGCACAAGAAACGAGACGGCCAGGGCCTGGCAAAAGGCCTTCCGCCCTTCCCGCTTGTAATAGAAAAAAGCGCAATGCAGTTTGCGCAGGACATGCTCTTTCGGCAGCTTTCTATAAAAAGCGAGTCTATCAAGATATTTTTCGTCAAAAAGCACCAGCGCCAGAGCGGCGAGCAGCGCGGAGGCGGCGAGCGCGTAAACGATAACCCTCAGCTCCGGCACCCGCGCCTGTAGATAGAGCGCCCCCGCCAGAATTGTCAGAAGAGTCGCCGCCGCGCCTATCACCCTGTCCATGAATATCGTGAAAACGGCCGTCTTCTTTGAACCAGCCGCGTCGCGGTGCACATAATAGGCCTTCACGATGTCACCCCCGAGAGTGGAAGGCATGACATTGTTGAACAAATGCCCTATCAGGACATATTTGAATGTGTTTTTGTATGAGACATGAAAGCCTTTGTCTCTTAACAGTATATGCCACCTGACAGTGATCGCGACAAGCACAACGAGATAGAGAAGCACAGAATACAGCAGAACAGAGGCCGGAAGCGAGGCGAATTTACTTATGACAGCCAGGAAACTCGCCCAGAAACGCGAAAGAAAAGGCCCCTCCGCGACCCCGCCGGCGGCGGTGATCACATACATGAAAATTCCCGCGCTTACGATTAAACGCAGAAACAAAGAGCCGGCGCTGCCGGAGGTGTCCGCCAACAGGCGCAAGAAGGGGACGGTGCTTGACATTGTGACATTAGCGGCGCTTCGTTCCTGCCTTGCCGGTTCCGAAGGCCCAAAGGACTCCCCCAACGGGATCCCTTCCGGGACTTCGGGAGAATCCCCTTGGGACAGGCAGGCGACGGGGCGGATGCGCTGCGGCCTATGCACAGATCAGGCTTTATCGGCGCTGCCGAGCACTTCTCTGTTTTTGTGAGCTATCAGGTCTTTCAGGGCGTCCCTGGCCGGGCCGAGATATTTGCGCGGGTCAAATTCCGAGGGTTTCTCCACGAACACCTGTCTGATCTTCGCCGTCATGACGAGACGGCCGTCGGTGTCTATATTTATTTTGCACACCGCGGATTTGGCCGCCTTGCGCAGCTGGTCTTCGGGTACACCCACGGCGTTGTCAAGTTTGCCGCCGTATTTGTTACACATCTCCACAAATTCCGCCGGCACCGATGAGGAGCCGTGAAGCACAATGGGGAAACCGGGGATTCGTTTTTCTATATCTTCTAAAATATCAAATCTGAGGGGCGGCGGAAGCTCGCCGGGAGCAAGCTTGAATTTGTAGGCCCCGTGAGATGTGCCTATGGATATGGCGAGACTGTCAACGCCCGTCTTTTTCACAAAATCCTCCACTTCCCCGGGTTTTGTGTAATTGGATTTTTCGGCTTTCACATCGTCCTCTATGCCCGACAGCACGCCGAGCTCGCCCTCCACCGTCACATCGTATTTGTGGGCGTATTCCACGACTTTTTTTGTGAGAGCGACATTATCGTCATAAGTGTGCGACGAGCCGTCTATCATAACGGATGAGAAACCGCTCTCAATGCAGGAAACGCAGAGCTCATAAGTGTCGCCGTGATCCAGATGCAGGACAATCGGTATATCGCTCTTCAAATCCTGCCTCGCCATGGCGACAGCACCCTGGGCCATGTATCTGAGCATCGTCTGGTTGGCGTATTTTCTGGCTCCGCTTGAAACCTGGAGTATCACCGGAGATTTGCTCTCCGCGCAGCCGTTTATTATCGCCTGAAGCTGCTCCATGTTGTTGAAATTGTAGGCCGGTATAGCGTAACCTCCGCCCACGGCTTTTTTAAAAAGTTCTCTCGTGTTCACCAGCCCCAGTGTTTTGTAATCCGTCATAATTCCCCCTGTGTTTTATCTCTTCCGAACTGCGATTTTAATATATAATCACCCCTTAGTCAAATGGTGTGGCGCAAAATGATAATGTCCTATTTGAGCAAAGTAAAAATGTCCCCTTTTGTAATAATCAAAAGCAAAGGGGGGCAATTATGGGTGCGCCGAGAAAAGCTCGCAATGTCCAATTGGTGAAAATCCAATCTGAAGAAAGGTTAGCCACCACTTCAGAACTGAACTCTGCACCCGGTTTGGTGACGAACTGTCGTGAAGCCAGAGGAATGGGGTACTGGGCCGCAACGAAAGTGAAGGGATTGAGCCCCGAAATACTCGTTATCCCGGATGCCGATACTTTCCATATGGTAGAAGGCGAAATTCTCATAACCGAAAAGAGGAAGCTATGGCAAACCTAAACGGGCACGAAACTGGAAACGGTGGAAACAGCCAAGGAGCGCCTACCGTTTTCTCGTGGCGAGGATATGAGAAACCGGCGGGGTCTGAGACCGTGGCACGGTATCAAAAGGACATTGCGGGAACTCGGGAGACCCAATGCGTTTCTACTGGAAGGCGGATATGTGATAACAATCCTATGGACGGTAAGTTATTGCAAAAGACGCATTGGGGGTCGGATAAGCCCATAGTAGTGAGGAAGCAGGGTAATGCCTGTGGAGCGAAGGGGCTTACGGGAAAGGGAAACATATCAAAGACGAATTGTCAGAGACTATGGGTGGAGGATACTTATTCCCGTCAGAGACGGGTTGTTCCTTCACACATAGGATGTGTTGAACCTTTCCTGAAGAGCCGGATGAGGGAAAACCTCAAGTCCGGTTCTGTGAGGGGGCTCATAGTGTCCCCGATGGATTGTAAATTCCAAAGGAGGTGGCTATGAGCCCTACTCGACGAAAGGTTTTTATCAAAATGAGCAAAGAAGAATTGAATCGGCTGGAAGTGATTCACAAAGTGATTGAGAGGAGAATGAA
>Ga0210017_1002098_pt1 | contig 17181 bp, 16 predicted proteins | sample CryGeyCG2014_020_FD_183966 | JGI IMG/M metagenome (GOLD analysis project Ga0210017, IMG submission 183966) | Groundwater microbial communities from aquifer - Crystal Geyser CG08_land_8/20/14_0.20 (SPAdes) (version 2) | ecosystem: Environmental > Aquatic > Deep subsurface > Groundwater | place... | reverse complement strand
GTAAATAAAAAATAAAGAAACAAAACCTGCTAAAAAAAACACAAATAACAGTGGAGAGAAAATTGGCTGCTTACCCGGAAATCGGCTCTGTAAAGGTTCATAAAACCAGACTAATAAAGACTTTCCGTACCTTAATGATATTTCCTGCAAAGATGTATTAGGGTGGCTAAAGAAAAATGATTTATTCTTTTGAAATAAAACATTTACGTCACCATACAAAATTCTAGGACCAAAACCAACTAGGAAATACAAAAAAATAACCAATATTTTTTCCACTTTTTGTTTAAAGTTATTGTTTCTTTCTAGAAGTAAATCAAAGAATATAATTGGAAAAAGAATAAGAAATATTTTCACTGAAGCATGGAATCCCATGCTGAATCCTAAAACTGTCCCCATTAACGCAAAATCTAATAATCTTTTTCTTCTAAGTAAAAAGAAGGAAAATAAAAGTAGTGAAGTAATTGCACTATCTAAAATAACCACCAGCTCGGTACGGGACAAATACATATGCCACCAGGAAGAAACCATAATCATACTCGCCCAAAAAGCTATCTTGTGATTAAACAAATAAACACACAATAGATAAATCAGGCTGATATCTAAAACAGAAATTAAGGCGGCGGGAATCCGATAAGTCAAAACACTGCTTCCAAAAATTCTGTAAAAATAACTGGAAAATAGGGGAATACCTAATCCAAAACCGTTATAGTTTCCGTAACCAAATACATTTTTTATCTCCCCGGTGAAAATTTTCTGAGCATTTAAGCCGCTGTCTCTAAGCTCGTCCCCAATCGAAACAAAAGGATAGTTTTGTAAAAATAAAAATCGGGAAATCAAAGTCAGCAGTAAAACAAATAAAAATATTTTTAGATTGATTTTTTCAATAAAATTTTTTACGAATTCTCTTGAAAAACTTGCCAAATAAACAAATAAAAATGAGGCAAAAAACAAACATCTGGCTAATAGTTCCAACCAGATGTATTTGTAAGCAGTGTCAAATTTAGTTAAAACTATCGAAAAAATTCCTAAAACAATCCCTGCAAATAAGGCAATTCTCTTACCTTTCTGTAGCCCCTCAAACATTTTTTTGGATTTTAAAAACTAAATTTACACAGCTTTTGTAATTGTCTCTTTCGTTAAAACCGTCCACAACCCTTATCGGCCATAGTAATAATTTGTTTAATAAAGATTGTTTTTGATTTCTGTCAAACCTATTAAATGATTGACACAAACCTTTTTCCACCAAATTTTTACCAATGCCATAAAGCAAAAAGTGAGAAAAGGGCAGACAATAATGGGTAGCATACCAAACTTTTTGCACTTTAAATCCTGATTTTTTTATTTTCTCCCCCAGCTCTTTCTCGTCATATAGTCTGACATGGTCCGCCCAAAGGCCGGCTAACCACCAAATATTGGCAGGAATATGCCAATGAAACAGTCTTTCCAGTGTCCAATTTAACGGATCCCAAAAAAACGGATAATTTTTATTGGGAACGGTAATCATGGCAATTCCTCCGGGCTTTAAAACACGAAACATTTCAGAGATTGCTTTTTGGTCATCGGGAATGTGTTCCAAAATTTCGGTCGCAATTATCCGGTCAAAAGTTTCGTTTTTAAAGGGAAGATTTGTCGCATCTGCATTAATTAGTTTTACTTTTTTATTATCAATAAATTTTTTGGCAACCGATAAATACTTTTTGTTTAAGTCAATTCCCGTTATATCAAGATCCGATAATACATCAATTAAGGTTTTTAAATAAAATCCCCTGCCGCACCCGACTTCTAATATTTTCTCTTTACCGGACAAATTCAGATTTTCGAATATAATTCTTGCCCTCCGGGCAAAAGAAGGATCTGGCTCTAAATCAATTATTTTTTTGACCCTTGATAAAGATCCTTTCAAATCTATCAATGCTTTTTTCATAATTAAAAATCTCCCTCATTTTTTCCCAATTTTTTTGATATTCCTCTTTATTGTTAATAACCTCAACTATCCCTGTGGCCAAAGAATTTGGGTCAGCAGCTTGTACCAGAACTCCCATGCCTGTTTGTTTTATCGCCCACCTTGCACCCGGAATATCACTACAAACCGAAGGAGCCCCTAAAAGCATCGCTTCTATCTGTCCAAGGGGAAAACAATCAGTCAAAGAAGGTTGGACAAAAACATCCAAAATCTTATCAAAAACAAATATTTCTTTTTTGTCATCAAGCAGTCCAACCAAGGTAATGTTTATTTTATTTTTCTCTATCTTGGAAGAAATTCTGGCCCAATAATTTTCGTAACCGACTTTATATTGACCCGCCAAAACAAAATGGGCTTTAGATACCTTTTTTAACACCAGAGGAATCGCATCTAATAAAAATTCTATTCCTTTTTCTTCTACAAACCTTCCGGAAAATCCAATCAGTCTCTTTTTGGGTATTTTTTTTATTTTTTTAAAGTCATCCATATCAGCTTGGGTTATTTTAGGAATTAAAACTGGCGGCTGTGCCACTATCCATTTTTGTTTATATCTCGAAAGCAGTTTGGAATTTTCTGCATAATCTTCCGTATGGACAACAATTCCCTCCGAGTTTTTAATTGCAAAAGCAGAACTTAAATAATAAACTTTTTCCAATATCCTATTTAGAATGCCTCCTTCTCTGGGTAAAACCAAATCACCATTGTGAACTAAATATAATTTCTTTCTAAACAGTTTTGCGAACATTGTTATAAATATAATTTCCTGCAAGGGCAAGTAAGCAATTACTGTTTCGTTTTTTAACATCTCCTTTAAAACTTGAAAGGGAAATTTTAAACTGATTACACTCCTTGAAAACCTAAAAAGAAAAGGAGTTCTTTTAACTTCAACCTTATTTATATTTTCCGAAAACGGCAATTTTTTGTCGTGTTGGGTGCAAACAACACTCACTTCATGGCTCCTGTTGGCCAACCCTTCAGCCACTCTGGCCGCATATTGCGTCAACCCCGTCCAATAAGGGCGGTAGTAAGTCAAAACAAAAAGAATTTTCATTTAAAAACATCCTCTATTTTGTAAACTTTTTTAGCTTTTGTACATTCATCTTTTGCAGTAAAACAAAAAATTTTAATTTTACATTTTTCTGTTAAATAATCTGCCAGTAAACAGTCGTCATCCACAAAAATCTCTGCCCCGATTTCTTTTAATTTTCTTTCTTTAAACAAATGGGGCTGCTCATCTTTTAAATTGATAAAAACTTCTTTAAAAAGACCGTTAATTTTTCTTTTCTTCAACCAATTTTCCGTTTCTTTTTTCAAAAATGAATATCTGCCCGAAACAGCGTAAAGCTCATATTTTTCATTTTTTGCCAACTTTTTGATAAATTTGATATTTTTCTTTATGGGCGGGCGGAGCAAATAAAAATGAGAAAGTTTGCGGATTTTTTGCTCTAATTTTGAATGCGGAAAACGATAGTGCAAACCGTTTTTATTTTTGCCGCGGAAAAGTCGCTCTAACAGTTTTTTAGGAATAAGAGGCGGTTTATCAATGATTACCCCGTCTAAATCAAAAGCAATTTTTATTGTTTTCATTACTTGAATTATAGCCGAGCTGAACTTAAAATACACCTATGACTCAGGACTTGATGATTGTTTTGTACTGGTGGCTTTTTATAGCCGGAATCGGTTTAATCTTTCTGCCCCTAACCAGAAAAATCTTTCCTAATTTTTTTGATCAGGGCTATTTATTTTCCAAAATTATAGGCATTTTGTTTTCTTCTTATCTTGTCTGGCTGCTGGCATCCTTAAAAATATTGCCCTTTTTCAAAGAAACCATCTGGCTGGTTTTGATAATCGGCATCGTCTTTAATCTTTTAATCTCAAACCGTAAAACTAAAACCCCACCATCACCTAACCACCATCACCTATCACCTCTTATTTATATTTTCGAAGAATTAATGTTCTTGTCAACCCTAGTTTTCTGGTCTTTTGTCCGCGGTTTCCAGCCCGACATCCAGGGTTTAGAAAAATTTATGGATTTCGGCTTTGTTAATTCAATCTTGAAATCTCGGTATTTCCCGCCGGCCGATATGTGGTTTGCCGGAAAATCAATTAATTATTACTACTTTGGCCACTATGTTACTGCTTTTTTAACCAAGCTTTCCGGTATTGATTCCGCCGTCACTTACAATTTAATGATCGCCACTTTATTTGCTTTTTGTTTCTCCCTCACTTTCTCACTAACCGGCAACTTGACATATTTTTTAATAATTGAAAAATTTAAAAATTTAAAAATTGATTTCAAATTTCAAATTTCAAATTTCAAATTAATAATTATAAGTGGTCTCATCTCCGCTTTTCTCATCTCACTGGGTGCCAACCTCCATCCCGCCTATTACAACCTAAAAATGAAAGTTTTTAACAAGCCTTACTGCGACGGTGCAACTACTTATTGGTATCCTAACGCCACCAGATACATCGGTTATTGCCCCGATGTAGAAGATAAAACCATCCATGAATTTCCAGCCTATTCTTTTATCGTCTCCGACCTCCACGGCCATGTCTCCAATATCCCTTTTGTCTTAACCTTTTTGGCTTTATGTTTTACTCTTTTAATTAAAATTAAAGAAAACAAAGATCTTTCTCTTATCTCACTTCTCACTTCTCACTTCTCACTCCCACTTCTCCTCGCCATCTTTTATATGACCAACCAATGGGATTATCCCATTTATCTGATGGTGTTGGGTTTTACTTTACTCTGGGGATTTTCCCAACATTACGGCTGGACAAACAAAACTCTATTAAAATCAGTACCTTTGGGTTTGGTCATAATTGCCGGTTCAATCCCTTTTATTTTGCCCTTTCAGCTGAATTTTAATCCGATCGTTCAGGGAATTGCCTTTGTTAAGGCCCATTCTCTACCTCATCAACTTCTAATTCTTTGGGGAGTGCCTTGGTTTTTCGGTCTGACTTTTTTGATTTTTCTTTTCGGCCGCTATCTTAACCCAACCCGCCGAATCGGCGAGTTCAAAAAAGAAAGCCTTATTAAATGGTTTTCAAAAATAATGGGTGTTGAAGTCGAACTAAAAACAACTCACCCTCACATCCCACCCTCGACCCACAACCCACTTCTCACCCTCACCCCAGATTGGTATATTCTCATTCTTCTTCTTGTCTCCACCCTTCTAATTTTTATTCCCGAAATTATTTATGTAAAGGATATTTATATCGGCTCTTACCACCGCGCTAACACTATGTTTAAACTTACCTATCAATCCTTTGTGATGTTTTCCGTCTGTATTGGTTATATCTTTATCAGAATACTTTCTTCTTTAAAAAAGGGTTTTGTCCGAAAGCTTTTGCTTATTGCTTATTGCTTATTGCTTATTGCTTTGCTTGTTTATCCTAATTACTCGATTCCGGGCTATTACGGGAAACTGGAAAAACAAAATTACAAAGGACTTTATGGTTTAAATTTTTTAAACAGACTTTATCCGGATGATTATAAGTTAGTTAACTGGCTTAACAACAATGTGGCTGGACAGCCTGTCGTCTTGGAAGCAGTTGGTGACAGTTATACCGATTATGAAAGGATCAGCATGGCCACCGGTTTACCAACTATCGAAGGCTGGTTGGTCCACGAATGGCTTTGGCAGGGATCATATGACGAACCGGGCAAAAGAGCGGGAGAAGTGCAAACAATATATGAATCAGAAGACATAAATTTAACAAAATCTTTATTAGAACAATATCAAGTTAAATATATTGTGGTTGGTGAAATGGAGAGAACCAAATATCCAAATTTAAACGAAGAAAAAATTAAATCCTTAGGCAAAGAAGTCTTCAAATCCGGAAAAACAAACCTCTATGAATTTAATAAGTAATTGTCCTAATAGTTTTTAGTTTTGGTTTTGATCCTTCGACAAGCTCAGGACAGGTTCTTTGATATTTGAGTTTTGAGATTTAACTATAAAAAACAATTAGTCCAAGAGTTTGTGAACAAAGTCTTTTACCTCCTCCCAACTGCCATCAATAGGAACCAATACCCATTGTTTTGAATAATGATATTGAGGGTGTATCAGTAAATTTCCGTTCAGGGCGGTCATACTTATTCCTGACGGGTTTTGATTTAATTCCCAACCTAACTTAGCCAAAGATCCATAAATTTCCGGCTGAATATCTGTAATAATTTCGTTTTGCACCAGTTTTAATAATCCTAATACTTTTTGAGGATGAAGATAAAAATCTTTATTCATAATTTTATCCTTGATCGCCAGAATCACTTTCTGCTGCCGGGCCGAGCGGGCAAAATCAGTGCCTTCATCTCCTTGGGCATTCCTGCTCCGGCTGAATTTTAATGCGGTTGCCCCATCCATAACCCGGCTCCCTGCCTCAAAAAAAAGATGCTCATAACGGCATTTTAGCTCCTTATCACCATCACACAGGTCGTTTTCTCTGCCGGGAATAGGATATTCATAATCATCAAAAGCGGTCTCCACTTTAACCTCCACCCCGCCCAAAAAGTCAATAATTTTTTCGAAGCTGTCAAAGTTAACCACCGCATAATAATGAATCGGCTGTCCCAGCACCTCGGTGAGTGTTTTTTGGGCTAAATCGACTCCGCCATAATGATAGGCGGTGTTGATTTTGGCTTTGATCTCCTCAATCCAAAGATCACGGGGGATAGAAACCAACACTATTTTTTCCAGACCTTTGTTTAAAGAAGCAAAAATAATGGTGTCGGTCAAATCTTTATCCAACCCGCCGGATCCGTTTATACCTAAAATTAAAAAATTCACTCGGCCTTTATCGTTCTTTAAGGGGTTAAAATAGGTCGTTTTTAAATTTCTAAAAAGGTTATCGCTAAAAATGCCTCCCAAAAATAAGGCCGAAAAGAGTAAAATCAGGAGTGTCCAAATTAAAATCTTTTTACCCATGCAAGATATTTTAGCAGAATTAAACCCGCAACAGCAAAAATCGGTTACCTACGGTGACGGACCGCTTTTAATTTTAGCCGGCGCCGGGAGCGGTAAAACCCGCGCCTTAACCTACCGCGCCGCCTATTTGATTTTAGAAAGGGGCATTAAACCGGAAAACATTCTGCTTTTAACTTTCACCAATAAAGCCGCCGGGGAAATGAAATCCCGCATCAAACAATTATTATCTTCACCCTCCGAAGCCTTGCGCGAAGGGGGGCCGTACGCCGGTACTTTTCACTCGTTCTGCGCTAGAATCTTGCGCATTGAAGGAGAGATTTTGGGCATTCCCAAAAGTTTTGCCATTTACGACGAATCCGACCAGTTAGATCTAATCAAACAAATACTTAAAAAACTTGACCTTTCAGCCAAAGACTACAAACCCAATTCGATTCTCACCACCATATCGGAGGCTAAAAACGAGCTTGTCTCCGAACTAGAGTATCCACAACTGGCCGCAACACCCTGGCAAAAAACAGCCGCCCGTATCTATCTTGATTACCAGCAACAACTGTTTAACTGCTCCGCCCTGGATTTTGACGACTTGCTTTTCAAAACAGTTGTCTTATTTAGGAAGTTTCCCGAAATCCTCGGCAAGTACCAAAATAAATACCAATATATTTTAATTGACGAATACCAGGATACCAATCATGCCCAGTATGTTTTAACCAAGATGCTGGCTTCCCGATACCAAAACCTAACCGTTGTCGGTGACGCGTCCCAATCGATTTACGCATGGCGTGGCGCAAATTTGAGAAATCTAATCAATCTCAAAAATGACTTTCCGAAAATAATAACGATTAACTTGGAACAGAATTACCGCTCCACTCAAAATATCTTGGACGCCGCCAACAGTGTCATCCGGCAAAACACCTCTCATCCTATACTAAAGCTTTGGACGGAAAACAAAACCGGAGAAAAAATACATCTTTTCGAGGCCAAAAATGAAATCGAAGAGGCCGACTTTGTTGTCCGGCAAATCCAGCACTCCGGCCGGTCAGCATCCGATTTTACCGTGTTGTACCGGACAAACGCTCAATCAAGAACGATTGAAGAAGCCCTTCTTTACGCGGGGATTTCTTACAATTTAGTCGGCGGCACCAAATTCTACCAAAGACATGAAATCAGGGATCTCCTGGCCTACTTGCGTCTTGTTGCTAACTTAAAAGATTCTGTTTCCTCTCAACGGGCGGAAAAAATCGGCAAAACAAGACTAAAAGCACTTTTGGATTGGATCGAAAAAACAAGCGGTAAAAAAGAAACACTGACCACCCTTGATTTATTTGATGAGATTTTAAATGTTACCAAATATTTAGACCTTTACGATCCCTCCGATGAAGAGGATTTTAGCCGGCTGGAAAACATTTCTGAGCTTCGTTCCGTCGCCGCCGGTTTCCCCGATCTTAACGATTTTCTGGAAAATGTGGCGCTGGTCGAACAGGGAGAATACCTGCTGGGCAGAAGCAGCGACAGAAATACCAAAGCAGTCACCTTAATGACCATGCATAGCGCCAAGGGACTCGAATTCCCCATAGTTTTCATTATCGGGATGGAGGAAGGTCTGTTTCCCCACTCCCGCAGTCTAAACGACCAAGACCAACTGGAAGAAGAGAGGCGTCTTTGTTATGTCGGCATTACTCGGGCAAAGGAAAAAGTTTTTCTCACCTATACCTGCCGGAGGATGTTTTTCGGCCAGTTTTCTTCAAATGAAGTTTCAAGATTTGTTTTGGATATTCCGGAGGAACTGATCGAAAGATAAGCTTTCCTGGCCTTCCTTTATAATCTATAATAGCTTGGTAGGGAAAGAAAGTAAAGATACCAAATGAAAATAATTGATGCCGATAACCCGGCAACCCATCCTTTGCAGTCTTGGGAATGGGGCGAATTCAGAAAAACCCAAGGAGTCAAGGTCGTCCGTTTTTCAGTTTACCAGATAAGTTTTCACCGGTTGCCTTTTTTAAATTTTACTGTCGGCTATCTCCCCAAAAGCCCTTTTCCCGATAAAAAAGATTTTGAAAAACTAAAAGAAATCGGTAAAGAACAAAAAGCAATTTTTATTAAGCTCGAACCGAATGTAGAAAAAAAGTTATCACCCAACACCTATTACCTATCACCAGGATTGAAAATCGGCAAACCGCTTTTTACAAAATACACTTCCGTTATTGACTTAACTCCTTCAGAAGAGGAAATATTCAACAGTTTTAAATCCAAAACCCGCTATAACATCCGGTTGGCAGAAAAACACGGAGTGAAAGTTCAGGAGGACAATTCCGAAAAAGCCTTCGAAAAATACTTAGACCTACTTTTCGAAACTGCCGGCCGGCAGGGATTTTATGCTCACAACAAAAAATATCACCGCGACCAGTGGAAAATAATGCAACCGGCCGGAATTTCCCATCTATTTACCGCAACATATCGGGGAAAAATCCTGTCGGCATTTCTTTTGTTTACTTTCAACAGCGTTCTTTATTATCCTTACGGTGCTTCTACCCGTGAACACAAAGAACTGATGGCACCGACTTTACTAATGTGGGAAGCGGTTAAATTCGGCAAGAGCCGGAGCTGTACTAAATTTGATCTTTGGGGGGATACAGAGCCGAATCCCCCGCCAAACCACCCCTACTACGGCTTCCACCGGTTCAAAGAGGGTTTTTCTCCGAAACTGGTGGAATTTGTCGGCACATACGATTTGATCATCAATCCGACACTTTACAAAATCTACCAAATTGCCGATAAAATACGCTGGAAAATTCTCCGTTTAAAAACAAAATTGTAGCATGGATATTAGGCAGTCATCAGAGTATGGCCAATTCATGAAAGATATCGGTTGGCAGGTTGAAAAGATAGGTCGGTGGCAGGCTTTTATAAAAAAATTTCCCCTAATTAGTTCTCTGATAAAAATCCAAAGAATCTCCGCTCCCGTTCCTTTTAAAGAAATCGAAAACTTAGCTAAAAAGCATCGTTCTTTCAAAACAATCGTCGAATTTAACCAGTTTAACCCTAATTACAAATTACTAATTACTAATTACTCCCCATGTTCCTCTCCCTTTCTCCCAACCAAAACTATTCAAATAGATCTAATTCGCTCCGAAAAAGATATTTTTAATTCTTTTTCTCCGGAAAAAAGACGCGCCATCCGCAAGGCCCAAAAAAACGGAGTTTTTGTCAAAGAGGGAAATGCCGAAGAATTCATTTTCTTAAAAAGAAAATCGCTCTTAGAAAAATTTATTTTGCCCATCGGTGACAAAAAAGACATTCTTGCTTTAGATAAATCCTTTTCCCCAGACCAAATTGTGTTTTTTGTCGCCCATCATGTCACTACGAGGGGCTTCGCCCCGAAGCAATCCCGTCCTTTAGCAGGAATTCTCCTTCTTTTTTATCAAAAAACCGCTTACTACTGGCAGGCCGCCTCTCTAAACAAGGGGAAAAAACTTGCTTGCCCCTCGCTTTTAGTCTGGGAAGCACTTAAACTCTCTAAACAAAAAGGTTGTGGTATTTTTGACTTCGAAGGCATTTATGACGAAAGATTTCCCAATAAATCCTGGCTCGGCTTTTCCCGCTTCAAAAGCGGTTTCGGCGGAAAAGAAATCGAATTTCCCCCTCCCCTATCTTTAAAAAGGTGACTCCTCGCAGTACTGCGAGGAGTCACCTTAAAAAATTCCCATTTTGCAATGTTTTTATCATATGTTTATGCCACTTCCAGCCGATTTTGGGCGGAGTATTAATATCAAACCAGCCAATATCCTGGTTTTCGTTTTTGTCAGTTTTAATCTTATTTCCCGACGCGCAAACCTTGTAAAAAAAGACAAAATGACCTGGATTACGGAAGTCATCATTAGCCTGATAAATTGCCATAAATTTAGCCTTGGTAACATTAAGTCCTGTCTCCTCTTTAAATTCTCTTTTGACGGCTTCCTCGGGACGTTCTCCAAGCTCAACAAATCCCGCCGGAAACATCCAAGTGTTTTTGTAAGGTTCTCTGTTCCTTTTAACCAGCAAGACTTTATCTTTTCGAACTAATACTCCTGCGGAAGCGGTTGCGACACAGGGATAATGTGTCCAGTGGCAGAAATCACAAAATTTTCTTTCTCTTTCTTCCTGGATTTTTGTTTTTAATTTCTTCCCGCAAAACGGGCAAAACTGATAATCTGGCGGCTTAATGTTTAACACGCTCCTACTATTTTACCAAATTTCTGATTTCCTTACTCACCCTAATTGTCCTTTTTACTTTTCCTCTAAGTCTCCCTTAACAATCCTCTAAACTTTCCCTTAACCTACCCTTAATCTTCCTTTAACCTCTCCTTTAAAAAATCTTACAAAATCATATGCATATGCATTAAAATTAGCAAACACCGTAGCCCTTCGGTCTGAGGCCTCACACAGTACTTGTATTCGCAAAAAATCACACTGCTTGCCTACTTATAATCTCTCAAGCTGATGACTTTTATTCCTTTTATTTTACTTTGATATTTAGGATTATCAGTTATTAAAGTACCGCCAATTTTGTCCGCTAGATTCACAAAAGCCGCATCATAATAAGTTATTTTATTCTCAACAGCAATTTCCACAATCGCCAAAGCGTCTTCTTCCTTTAACGAGTAAAAAATAATCGGCAGCGAATAAAGAGTTGAAAGGGAAGACTTAACTAAAGAATTCTCAAGTTTTTTATAAAGGATTGCATTACCGACTTCGTATTTGGCCAATTCTGGAGAGTAAAGAATTGTTTTCCCTTCTTCACAGTCTTTTAATATCTCGTCCGCTTGCTTTAAAAATTTCTCATCTTGACTGTTCAACCATTTTACTATTACTGAAGAATCAACTACTATTTTTTTTGCCCTCACCATAAATTTTAATGAGAAATTCGGTCTTTAAAGATAAACTCGGAAAGATTACCTTTTTCCCCCTTAAACGATCTTGCCAATTTTATCTTATCCCAAACCTGCCTCCAATCGATTCTTTCGGTTCTTGCCTTATAGGGAACGACTTTTATTTCTTCTTCCAAAGAAGACAAAATTGCCACAACGGAACCTTCGGAAAGCCAATGCGATTTTTTCCTGAGCTTTCCGGGAATAGTTAATTGCCCTCTCTGGCGGATAGTCGTTGTCGAAATTAAGTCTCCGTTCATATTTTCAGAATATCAGAAATTCAGAATCTTGTCAATAATTAGTTAGTTCCACGCCTCACAAAGCAGTTTATACTCGCAAAAATCACAATGCTTGCCGGGAGTAGGAGAAAAGTCACTTTTTGATATTTCTTCGGCTTTTATCACCAATTCCTTTTTCACCCTGTCAAAATCCTCTTTTTTTCTGAAAGAAGAAATTTTCTCCTGCTTGTCAAAAAAATAAAAAGAAACTTTGATTTCTTCCGGCTTAGGAGTTTTTTGCAGCAGTCCCATGTAAGTTAGTATACCATCTGCCGCCGCCATGGCGTAAATTGTCATTTGCAGATTTTTCTCAACGTCTTTTTGTGTTGAAGATTTTCCGGTTTTATAGTCAATAATCTCAATTTCATCCAATCCAGGTTTGACTCGGTCAATCCTGTCTATTCGTCCACCAACTTTTAAATTTGCCCCCACCTTCACCGAAAAAACCTGCTCTAAAGTTATCGGCAAGTTTTTAGAATTATACGACTTGTCAAAAAACTCGCCCAATATTTTTTGCCCCTCTTTTTTATATTTTTCCTCAAGAGCCTTCGAGGGGAAACCCAAACTTGACCAGTTTTTGGTCAATATTTCAAGTAAATCCCTTTTGTTCGGATTTTGCCCGGCCAGCGCTCTTTGATAAAAGTCTTTCATAGTCTGGTGGATGATGTCCCCGAAAGACAAAGCCGCCGACGGAGGAGTGGGAATTCGCAGTACATGGCGGTATTTATACTGCTGTGGGCAGGTATTAAAAGTTTCGATCTGGGAATAAGAGAGGTAGGTAATAGGTAAATTTGAAATTCGGGGTTCTTCTGTTGGTTTAAAGTCAAAAATTGCTAGTTGCCTGTCCTCCGAAGCCTTGGCGAAGGAGGAGTCGCGCACTGTTTGATTTCCCAGCGCCTCCGCTACAAACGGCGATATTTTCCTCACCTGTTTACCTTCGCCGTAATAACTGGCCGCTGTCAGAAAAAGAAAATCTCCCGCCCGTGTCATGCCAACATAGAAAAGCCGGCGTTCCTCCTCCAGGTGAAAATCACCCTTGGGTAAAATCTCCTTAATCAGTTCCTCGGGAATCGGAACTTGCTCATGTCTCTCGGTCGTCGGGAAACGCCGGTCTACCAAATTAACCAAGAAAACCACCGGAAATTCCAAGCCTTTAGCCGAATGAACGGTCAAAATATTAACCGCATCATTTTCTGTCCAATCAGTTTCGGAAGCCAGCGGTGATTCACCCAGTTCCATTGAAAGATTGATAAAATCAACTACCGCATACACCGAAGCATCTTCATGTTGTGTTTCATAAGATTTCAGTTTGTCAAAAAATTTTGACAGATTAATTGCCCGACGCTCACCTGCTTCGGTTTTATAATCCACCAAATTCTTCAAAAGTCCGGTATCTTCCAGAAAAAAATATAGAATTTGGCCGGCAGAATGCGATTTGGCCAAATCCATGTGGTGATGAATCATCTTTATTATTTTTTCGATTTTTTCTTTTGTTTCAGAAGCAACAGAAATTTCATTGATTTTTTCGCAACCTTCAAATATAGACAAATTATTTTTCCTGGAAAAATTAACAATGCCCGCCAGATCCCTTCCGGACATATTAAAGTAATCCATAGACAGAAGTCTATACATTGCCACGTTGTCTTCAAAGTTGTATAAAACCAAACAATAAGCAATCAAGTCTTTTACTTCCGGTTGTTTAAAGAGCCTTCCCGGGCCTAAAAACTGGTAGGGGATTCCCTTTCTAATCAGCTCTTTGACAAACGGTTCGGCGTGATTATTGGCCCTGACCAAAATCGCAAAATCTTTATAGGCATATTTTTCTGATAATTCTTTTACTTTAAGAACTACCGTCTCCGCCTCATTTTCTACCCTGCTGCTGATTAAAAATTCAATCGGGGTTTCCTCTACTTCCCGCATCTTTTGCAGCTTTTTACTGATCCCCATAGTTGCCTCCAGCGTATCCGGATCGTTATTTTTTATTAATTTATAAGAAGCATCTAAAATCGCTTGGGTTGAGCGGTAATTTTTGTTTAAGACCACCTTTTTAGCCTTTGGATAGTCTTTGATAAATTGCAAAACATTGGAAACGGCTGCTCCCCGGAAACGATAAATTGATTGATTGTCATCACAAACGACCGTCAAATTACTCCTCGAGGTGGGCATTAAAAGTTTGACCAAAATATACTGGCTGTAGTTGGTATCCTGAAACTCATCAACTAAAATATATTTAAACTTTTGCTGATATTTTTTTAAAATACCTGGTCTTTTCCTGAAAAGCCCCAAAACGTTAGTAATTAAATCCGAAAAATCCATCAATCCCTCTTCTATTTTTATTTCTTCATATGTTTTATAAGCCTTCGCCAATTCAAGATATTTCTCTTTTTCTTCTCTTCCCTCTAATCCCTTAGAAAACTTTAAATATTCTTCCGGACTAACGTCCTCGTCTTTTAGCCGGCTGAAATGCTGCCGCATGCCATCAATAAATTTAGTCGGATTCCCCAGAGGCCGAAAATAATCTAAATCAAATTTAAAGAGATTCTTCCTAAAAAGCTGGACTGATTCTGCTTCTGTCATCAACCTGAACCTTGGATCAAGCCCGATATTCAAAACCTCATCATGTAAAATCCGGTCTCCGAAAGAATGAAAGGTCGAAGTCCACATATTGGCATAGCCTAAAGGAAGCGCTTCATCAACCCGGATTTCCATCTCATGAGCCGCTTTTTCGGTAAAAGTCAGCGCCAAAATTTCCGAGGGAGAAATATTCTTTTGGGTGATTAAATACTTAATTCTTTCGGTAATAACGGTGGTTTTCCCCGTCCCCGCCCCGGCAATAATTAAAAGCGGCCCTTCCCCATATTCAATCGCTTCAATCTGCTGCCTGTTTAAAACTTTTTCCTCTGCCATGAGGAAATTATAACACCTAAAACAGCCTCGGTGCAGTTCTTGACAAAATGTTCATGATGTATTACCATTACATCATGAATCAGCTTACAACTTTTTTAGACAATGATAAAACCGTTCGGACACAAATAACCTTGACAAAAAGGCTTAAGCATCTTATTGAAGAAAAAGCCCGCCAAAATAATCAATCTTTATCGGAGTACCTTCGCCGTGGCGCTTGGATTTCTTTACTTCTTGAAGAAAGAGAATCGGAAGAACTTGACAAACTTGCAGACCAAGCTATTGGCTCTGTTGATCTAAGCAAGCACCCGGAATGGCAAACTCCCGTAAAGATTAAACGATGGGTCAAGCAATTAAGGAGAGAATGGACATAAAGCCGATTTTACCCGATACGAATGTTTTAATCTACGGCCTTGCCGGCAAGGAACCTTGTGCCTCATTTTTACGAGAAGCAATTAAACAAAAACAACTTGTTTTCTCTGCCATTGTTATTGCCGAATTTCTAAGCGGAGCAACCGACGAAGAAGAAAAAATTCTTTTGGGTTTAACACAAAAGCTTCCTGTTTTGTCGATAGATTTGACAGTAACGCAAATTGCCGCTTTTTACCGAAAAAAATATCTTCACTCCAAACAAAAGCTAATGCTCCCCGATTGTCTAATTGCCGCTACCTGCAAAGTTTATAAAGCTATTTTAGTTACATTAAATAAAAAAGATTACCCAATTAAAGAGATAGAAATAATTGACAAATTTTAAATAGTGATGTATATTATACATTATGCAAAGAACCCAAATATATTTTCCCGAAGAACTTCACAAAGATTTAAAAATAGCTGCCAAAATGGCAAGCATTAGTTTATCTGAATATATTAGAATGATTCTAGAAGAAAAAACCTATTCCAAGCCAATCAAAATCACCAGCCCAAAGAAAAAAAGAGGCAGTCCTCTTGTGTTGGCTAAAAATGCTGTTCCTCTGGGTAAAAAGGATTTTGCTAAAAATTTTGACAAATATTTCGAAGAGTCTTTGAAATGACTTACTTTTTTGACGCCAGTTTCTTAATTGCCTTATTCAACTCCGAAGACTTGTTCCACTCAAAAGCGGCAGAGATAATTAAAAATGCAGAACCCCATTCTCCTTTTTTTATTACATCTAACATCGCTGTCGCCGAGACAGTAAATGCCTTGTTCAGAGCAAACGGGGTTATTGTAACTAAAAAATTTATCTCTTCATTTAAAAAAAGCAATATTGAAGAGTTTTTCGTCACTAAAGAAATTTTTTCCTTGTCTTATAAACTTCTCTTTCAACAAAAATCTAAAAATAAGTTAAATTTATTTGATTGTTTGCATTTAGAAACAATGAAGCACCTGAAAGTTGACACTATATTCACTTTTGACAGCGATTTTAAAAACTTCGTCAAAATAAATGAAATTGACACTTGATCAGCTGATAAAAAGATTAAGAAAAAAACTCGCTTCAACAACACAAGAAACTCAAAAAATCCTTACCATCAAAAATCAAGGTTATAAACTAATTTAACATAAACTAAATTTTCCCTTTTAAACACTTCTGTCTTTTTTCTTCAGGAAATTTCTCAATGGCGTATCTTAACATTGTCCGAGGCATTTGTTTGTAATATTTTTCCAAAAACTTTTCTTCCGTCCCAATATCTCTGTTGCCGACTTCTCTCAGCATCCAACCAACTGCTTTGTGAATTAAATCATGGCTGTCATTAACTAAAATTTCTGCAATTTTCAAAGCATCAGAAAAATCCCTTTCCTTAATAAAATAAAAAGTTGCCATCATAGCAATTCTCTTCTTCCACAGATTATTTGATTTTACTAACTTGTAAAGAACCTCTCTTGTTTCACCCGACAAATAAAGATACCCGCCGACAATAATCGGTGCTGAGCTGTCAACTAAATCCCAATTGTTTATGCCGGAAATATTTTCAAAATAAAAATCGTAAATTTCTTTTTTGCCTGACAAATCAGCTTTATTAAGCCTTTTGGCTAAAATCATTACCGCTACAACTCTTTCTTCATGTAATTTCGAAGCAAGCAGTTTGCTTATATCTGCAAGTGGTAAATCAAAATATTTCTTTGCCACACTCCGAGTTTCATCCGTCATCAGCCCCAAAAATTCATCGCCTTCCCCGTATTCTCCTTTCCCGGTCTTGAAAAACCGCATCAAAATCTTCGCTTT
>Ga0210017_1002086_pt1 | contig 17234 bp, 15 predicted proteins | sample CryGeyCG2014_020_FD_183966 | JGI IMG/M metagenome (GOLD analysis project Ga0210017, IMG submission 183966) | Groundwater microbial communities from aquifer - Crystal Geyser CG08_land_8/20/14_0.20 (SPAdes) (version 2) | ecosystem: Environmental > Aquatic > Deep subsurface > Groundwater | place... | reverse complement strand
CGGCATGCGCCACCGCTTCTATTTCCACGAGCGCCCCTTTGGGCAGGGCCTTGACCTCTATAGTCGCCCGCGCCGGCGGGGCGTTCTTGAAAAAGCCTCCGTAGACGGCGTTCATCTCGGCGAATTTCGAGAGGTCGGTCATGAAAACAGTGGTCTTGACCACGTTCGAAAGGTCCATGCCTTCGGATTCGAGTATGGCCTGAAGGTTCTTCAGGGCCGCTTCGGTCTGTTTCTGCGCGTCCGGGGGCATTCCGCCCGTAACCGGGTCTACGGGGAGTTGTCCGGAAACGAAAACGAAACCGCCGGCTTTCACCGCCTGTGAATAGGGCCCTATGGCCTTGGGGGCTTTTTCGGTCGAAATTATTTTTTTCATGCGTTCTCCTTGCAATTCGTAAAACGAAAAACGTGAGACGTGAAAAGTGTTTTAAAGAACTTTCTTATGCTCTCTTTGCTTTTTCCGCTTTACGGCAAATGCTTCTCTGCCTTCCGCCCGGTGTTTCCTGTATGCTGTATGCCGTTTGCCGTATACCGCCTTCTGCCTTATTGCCTTCTGCCTTTGTTGTCCTTTATGAAATTTTCCACGCTTCTGTCGTAGGAGGCTTCGCCCTCTTTGGAAAAATAGCAGCCGGGCAATTCGCCGTTTTTCCTGTGGTATTCCACGCATTCGCAGCAGAGCCCTTTCCTGGAGCAGGGCTCATAGGTGCAGGGGCAGTTTTCGAGATTGGAGTTTTTTCTGCATTCCATGATTTTTCCTCCGGAAAAAGTAAATAAGCAGGAAAGTTGGCAAGCGATAAAGTCGAAAGACTTAAAAACTTTCCCGCTCTCCTGCTTGGCCGCTTCTCTATATGGTATAAAATTTGGCAAACCCAAAACAAACCCGCAAAGCGGATATTTTTGTATAATCTTAAACGTATGATCCGGCCACCCACTTGCCGCATAGAGCGGCCCGATGTTTTCAGGACTGATAATCCCGGCATCCGCCTGGGGGATAAAACTCGTTTTAGTCCCGCTCCTTCACCACCTGAAGGTGGCCGCTCTTTATGCGGTAGCCCGGATAGACGCGACAGTCCTTTCCCCCGATTCCATAAGAAAGAGGGACGGGCAAGCGGGTGCCGGGATAAGCGGGTGGCCGGATGAAATATTATTTCACGGGCGTAGCAGGCTTCGGCATGAGCGCTTTGGCGCAGATCTCTAGGATGGAGGGTAACGGGATTTTCGGTTCCGACCGGGCCTTCGATCTCGGCCAGGCGGCCGATATAAAGGAAAAATTCGGAAGCCTGGGAATCGGGATATATCCCCAGGACGGGCGGGTTCTCGATAAAACCTTCGACGCCGTAATCGTTTCCACCGCCGTGGAGGATTCCAACCCGGAGATAGTCAGGGCGAAGGAACTGGGCCTGGAGATAATACACCGCTCCGACTTTCTCGCTTCTTATCTCAACAAAAACAAAACCGTGGCCGTAGGCGGCACCAGCGGCAAATCCACCGTGGCCGCGATGATCTTCCATATTTTACGGGAAAACGGGCTCGATCCTTCCATAATAACCGGCGGGGCGCTGAATTCGCTTATGGAGAAAGGACTGCCGGGCAACGCTTTCAGCGGGAAGGGGGAGTGGCTGGTGATAGAAGCCGACGAATCCGACGGCACCATAGCCAAATATTCCCCGGCGGCGGGGATAGTGCTTAACGTCTCCAGGGACCACAAGGACGTGGAGGAGCTGAAGAAAATATTTTCCGTTTTTATAAATAAATCCAAAACGGTTTATCTCGGCGGCGACGACGAAAATCTCAGGGGCCTCGCCGAAAAAGCCGTGTATTTCGGTCTTTCTGAGGCCTCCGGGGTAAAACTCAGTCCCTACCGTTCGGAATTCACTTTCGAAGGGGTGAAATTCGAGATCCCCCTGCCCGGCCTTTACAATATTTCCAACGCCCTGTGCGCGATAAAGTTCTGCCGCGGCTCCGCGGGCCTGCCGCTTGAAAAGATAGCCCGGGCTTTCGCCTCCTATAAAGGCGTTTTCCGCAGATTCAACGTGCTGGGCGAAAAGAAAGGCGTGGTGGTGGTGGACGACTTCGCCCATAATCCGGCTAAGATAGAGGCCGCGCTCGGCGCGGCTCATATAGACGGCTCGAAGAGAGTGATAGCCGTTTACCAGCCGCACGGCTTTACTCCGACCAGGACTCTCAAGGCTGAGCTCATAGAATCTTTTTCCCGCGGTCTTAACGAAGGGGACCTGCTTTTCATGCCGGAGATCTATTACGTGGGCGGCACCGTCAGCAAAAACATTTCCTCCCTGGACCTGGTTAACCCGTTAAGGGAAAAGGGGAAAAAGGCTTTCTATTTCGAGAAGAGGCCGGAAATAACGAAGGAAATAAAAAAAGCCGCCCGGCCCGGGGATCTGATACTGGTAATGGGCGCGAGAGACCTCACTCTTCATTCTTTCGCGGAAGAGATTTATAACTCCTTATGATCCCGACACCCGCTTAGGGCGAAAAGCCCTTTGCGTGTAAGGGGGTGTTTGGGATTTGAGAATAAATAAGGCCCCGATTTATCGGGGCAAGCGGGTGTCCGGATGAAAAAAACTGATGGACGCTATTCCAGGCAGCTGGTCATGCCGGAACTGGGCTTTAAGGCTCAGGAGAAACTGGGGAAAAGCTCGGTTTTAGTGGTCGGGGCCGGCGGGCTCGGCTCTCCCGTCATCGCCTATCTGGCCGCGGCCGGCGTCGGGAAGATAGTCATAGCCGAAAAAGACCGCCTCGAAATTTCCAATCTCAACCGGCAGATACTTTATAAGACCTCGGAACTGGGAAAAGGCAAGGCCGCGCTGGCGGCGAAATTCGCTTCGGCCCTCAATCCGTCGGTCAAAACGGAAGTTTTCGACGAATTCGCCGGCTATGAGGAGCTTCTGGCTCTTTCTAAAAAAGCCGGCCTGATAATGGATTGCTCGGATAATTTCGAGACGAGGTTCAACATAAACAGGGCGTGCTTTGAGAACGGCAAAACTTACGTTTTCGCCGCGGTTTACAGGTTCGAGGGACAGGTCGCGGTTTTGAATCCCAGGAAAGGAGCCTGTCTCAAATGTTTTTGCGGCGCGGCGGACGCGTGTTACCGGGATTCGGGCGGAGCCGGGATACTCGGAAGCGTCGCGGGCGCGACAGGGGCCATGGCCGCCTGCGAGGCGGTTAAAACCCTTTGCGGTTTCGGGAACCTGGAGAACAAGATGGCCGTTTTCGATTTCAAGAACAACTCTTCGGTTTCGATAAACCTGAAAAAGGACAGGGACTGTCCTGTTTGCGCCTCGAAAAGGCGCGGATAGCGACCCTCCGGCTTCGGCCAAATGAAGAAGTTCAGAAACATATTGGACAGTTAACTTTAAAGTTTTAGCATGCCTGTCCGGTTAAAGTTGGGCGGATAAAAAACATTTAACCATGCAGTTTAAGGCCGCCGGCGAGTGACATAAGGTTTTCTGGCTCAAACAATCAGACCATGTCCTCCGGCGGCGGATACCCTCAAATTTACAGCCATTGCGACCAAAATCGCTCGAAATCAGCCTACCTGCTGAAAGTCCAATATGTCATGGACCCTTACACCAAATTCCAGGTTTTTTGGCAAAATGCTATCATATGATAATGGCGAAAATCACCGTGGCCGTTTACACCACTCTCAGGGAAAAGCTGGGTTTTTCCAGGAAGGATTTCGAGGGGAAAAATCTGGCCGAGATAATAGACGCCGTCTGCCGCCTTAAGCGGGAAGCGCCGGGACTGCTTCTCGACGGTCCGTCAAAAGTGAAGAGTCATTTCGTCGTTACCCTTAACTCCGAAATAGTGGACAACTCGAAGCTGAAAAAAACAAAAATAAAGGACGGGGACATACTGCATATCTTCCCGCCCGTTTCGGGGGGATGAAAAAAACAGGAAAGCGCGCCAGGCCGTAACTCGAAACTCGTGACTCGTAATTGGTGGAATCGAAGAAATGTTTTCCTAAAACGAATTACGGTTTACGGATCACGGGGCAAACCCGCGAACTGTCTGTCGCGAAAGAAGGGAGGAAATATGAAACCTACAGAGATAGCGAAAAACGTATATTCGATGCCGGTAAATCATTTCAACAGGAAATTGTTCGACTCGCTGATCCCGCTGCCGGACGGGACCAGCTATAATTCTTATCTTGTGAAAGGCTCCAAATATACCGTTCTGCTGGACACGGCGGATCCCGAAAAAAAAGAGCAGTTTTTCGATTATCTTTCGGGAGAGAAAAAAATAGATTATGTGGTAGCCCATCACGCGGAACAGGACCATTCCGGCCTTATTCCGGCGGCGCTGGAAAAATACCCCCTGGCCAGGGTCCTGACCAACGCGAAGTGCAAGGAACTGCTCATGACCCATCTTCACGTGAAAGAGGACAGGTTTCAGGTGATAAACGACGGAGATAAATTCGACGCGGGCGGGAAAACGCTGGAATTCGTCTTTACGCCCTGGGTGCACTGGCCGGAGACCTTCTCCACTTATCTGGCGGAGGACAAGATACTTTTTTCGTGCGATTTTTTCGGCTCTCACCTGGCCACCCCGGAACTTTACGCCGTTCCTGAACTCGTTCACGAGCCGATGAAAAGGTATTACGCCGAAATAATGATGCCCTTCCGCGCCAATATAAAAAACAACCTGGAAAAACTTTCCGGGTACGACATAAAAATGATCTGTCCCAGCCACGGGCCCATGCACAAGGACGTGGAATTCGCCGTTAACCGCTACAAAGACTGGGCCTTGTCGGAGCCGGAGAACAAGGCCCTGGTCCTTTATGTTTCCATGCACGGTTCGACGGCGCAGCTGGTCAACAGGCTCGTCAGCGCCCTTCAGGAAAGGGGAGTGGGAGTGGAGAAATTGAACCTCGAAGACGCGGACATAGGCCGCGTCGCCATGGCCATGGTGGACGCCGCGACCATAGTTCTGGCCACCCCTACGGTACTGGCCGGGCCTCATCCCAAGGCTATTTACGCCGCCTACCTGGCTTCTCTTCTGAGGCCCAAAGTGAAACACCTCGCTGTGATGTATACTTACGGCTGGGGCGGCAAGACGGTGGAATTCCTGTCTAATGTCCTTTCCAATCTTAAGGCCGACATAATAGGGCAGGTGGCCGTGAAAGGGCTGCCGACCGGGACCGACCTCGAGTTGGTGGACCAGCTGGCGATACAGATAGCCGAGAAGCATCAGGCTTTGTCAGTCGCGAAATGAAAAAGGAGAAAAAATGAAAAGAATAGCGATGTTGTTCATAATAGGGATGTTCGGCTGCGCGTTCCTTAACGCCCAGGAGGCGAAAGAGGAAAATCAGAATCAGGAACAGGCGCAGGTGCAGGAACAGGCGCAGAGCGGTGAAAAAAACGCGGTTGAAAATGAAGGCGAGAAAAAAGGCTGGTGGGAAAGGGTCAAGGGAAAATTCGGCAAAAAGGAAGAAAAGAAAGGCGAGATGAGGGAGAATAAAGGAGAAATAACGGAAGAAAAAGGGGAAAAATTCCAGGAAAAAGCGGAAAAAAAGATGGAAAAAGCCGGGGAACTGAAAGCCGCCGGACATGAAAAAGCGGCCGAGAAGATGGAACGTTCCGCGGAAAAAATGGAAAAGAAAGGCGAGATGATGGAGAAGAAAGGCGAAAGGATGCAGAAGCAGGGAGACAAACTCCAGAAAAAGGGCGAAAAGAAACAGAAGAAAGCGATGAAAATGGAAAAGAAAATGAAAAGGGCTCATAAAGGCGGGAAATAGTCGATACTTTAGAAAGATCCCCCGGTTTTTGGAACGGGGGATTTTTATTGAGGCCGGTTAAATGATAACGGTAAGGAATCTTCAGAAATCTTTCGGCGACCAGGTCCTGTTCGACGGGGCCGAGCTCCAGATAAACAACGGGGACCGTTTCGCTTTGGTGGGCCCCAACGGCTCCGGAAAATCCACCCTTTTCAAGATGCTCCTGGGTGAAATGGAGGCGGACGGCGGGGAAATAGCCATGAAAAAAGGGGCGGTGGTTGGGTACCTGCAGCAGGAAAACCCTCCCGCCTCCGAAAAGAAGGTCCTTGAAGAGGCTCTTTCGGAGCTGGAAAATCCGGAGCCGTCAAAAATAGCCAGGGCCAAGGCCATTCTCATGGGTCTGGGTTTCAAGGAAGCCAATTTCGAAAGGCAGCTTTCGACTCTCAGCGGCGGCTGGGCTATGCGCGCGGCCATGGCGAAACTGCTTCTTTCCAGTCCCGACCTGCTTTTGCTGGACGAACCCACGAATCATCTCGACCTGGAATCCATACTCTGGTTCCAGGATTATCTTAAGAATTACAAGAGCGCCGTTTTCGTTATCTCCCACGACCGGGCCTTCATAAATTATTTCTGCCGGGGAATAGTGGCCGTAAAAGAAAGAGAACTCAGGGTTTACACCGGCAATTATGAGAAATATCTCGAAGAGTCCCGGCGCGAAAAAGAACGCCTCGTCTCGGCCTGGAAAAGGCAGCAGGACGAAATAAGAGATATGGAAGATTTTATAGCGAGGAACAGGGCGCGCGCCTCGACGGCCGGCCGGGCCCAGAGCATGATAAAACGCCTGGAAAAAATGGAAAAAATAGAACTGCCCGAGGAACTCGCCAGGGTCCGGATACGTTTTCCCCAGCCCAGGCGCGCGGGGGAGCGCGTGATAACCCTGAGGAAGGCCTCCAAGTCCTATCCTTTGGAAGAGGGCGGAGAGGTGAGGGTTTACAGCGACCTGGACTTCACTCTTTACAGGGGAGTAAAAGCCGCTTTCGTCGGCCATAACGGCGCCGGGAAATCCACCCTGCTGAAAATGCTCGCGGGCGCGGTCAAGCCGGACGCGGGCAACAGGGACGTGGGAGTGAACGTCAAAGCCGGCTATTTTTCCCAGCACCGCTACGAGCAGCTGGACCCGGAGAAAACGGTTCTGGAGGAGGCCGTTTCGGCCGCTCCCTGGATGAAGGAAGTGGATGTAAGGACCATTTTGGGCACTTTCCTCCTTAGAGGCAATTCGGTTTTCAAGAAGACGGAGGTGCTTTCCGGCGGAGAGAAATCGAGGCTCAGCCTGGTAAAGGTCCTGCTGGACCCTCCCAACGCGCTTTTCCTGGACGAGCCGACGACCCACCTCGACATGGACAGCGTCGACGCGCTGGTCGCGGCCCTCAAGGATTACGAGGGCACATTGTGTTTTATCAGCCACGATCTTTATTTCATAAATTCCCTGGCCAATCACATCGTCCACGTGGATTCGGGCCGGGTTTCCATCTATCCCGGCGATTACGAATACTTTTCCAGGAGGATGGAGGATATACAGAGGGAAAAGAACGAAGCGGCTGAGAAGGTCCCCGAAGCCGCGGAGGGGAAGGACTGGGAAGAGCGCCGGGAAAAAAAGAACGCGGAGAAGAAGAACCTGAAACGCATAGCCCAACTGCGCGAGAAAGTAAAAGCGAGCCATGCGAAAATAGAAAAACTGGCGGCGGAGATGTCCGACCCCGCCATCTATTCCAACTATGAGCGGGTAATGGAAATAACCCGGGAGATAAACGCCCTCCAGGACGGCATACAGGCCGCTGAAAGGGAAGAGGCGGAACTGGGGGAGATACAGTAGAGGCGTTAGAAGGAATGGACGAATTAGAAGATATAGAAGAATTAGAAGAAATAGAAGATTTGGAGGAGTGGAGGTCAGGGGTCAGGAAACCTGAGACTTACAGTCTGAAACCTGTAACTTGCGACTTGAGAGGCTAACCTGAAAAATTCAGTTCCCCGCGTTTTTGCCGATTAAAGCCGGAAATGTTTTTGTTCCGGATTTTTCCCATAAATCTGTTTCGGCATAATAACCACGTTTTTGGACGGCCGTCCAAAAACGTGGTTATTTGATTTCTTCCGGATGGAAGGGATAATGGAGTGAATAAAAATATTCAGGCAATTTTCAGGTTAAAGCAGCGGGTTGGAGACGAGTCCGTCCGCGAGTTTGGGCTCGAACCAGGTGGACTTCGGGGGCATGACCTTGTTGTCGTCCGCCACGGCTATGAGTTCGTTCATGGAAGTGGCCTTCAGAGCGAAAGCCGCCTTCATCTCCCCGGAATCCACTCTTTTTTCCAGCTCGCCCAGCCCCCTTATTCCGCCGACGAAATCCACCCTGTCGGATTTCCTGAGGTCCTTTATGCCGAGTATCCTGTCCAGGACCAAATCCGAGAGCACGCTCACGTCGAGCGAAAGCACCGGATCGGAATCCGGGGTTTTAACCGTCGGGGTCAGGAGATACCATTTCCCGCCCAGATACACGCCGAATTCCCTTTTTTGGGAGGGCTTGGCCCGGCCGTTCGCCGGTTTTACGGAGAAACTTTCGCTGAGTTTCTCGAGGAACTGTTCCCCGGTAAGCCCGTTGAGATCTTTTACCACACGATTGTAGTCCCAAATCTTCATTTCCTCCACGGGGAAAGCCGCGGCCAGAAAGGTGTTGTAGGACTCGTCGCCTTTGTGGGCGGAACCTTTTTCCTGCACCATCATCTTCTTTATTCTGGAACCGGCGGCCGAGCGGTGATGACCGTCCGCTATATAGACGGCTTTCTGTTCCTCGAATTTCCGGGAGACGGTTTTTATCCCGCCTTCGTCGTCTATTTTCCAGACGGTATGTATCACGTCGTTTATTCCTTTCACGGAAAATTCCGGTTCTTTTTTTACGGTCTTCTTTATTATCGCGTCCACTTCGGGGATCTGTTTATAGGCCAGCAGAGCCGGGCCCGTCTGGGCTTTGACGAATTTTATCTGGTTCACCCTGTCGTCTTCCTTGACCGGCCTGGTAAATTCGTGCTTTTTTATCCTGTTGGCGTCGTAGTCGTCCACGCAGGCGCCTACCATGAGACCCGTCTGCGTATGGTCGCCCATCTGCATCCTGTAAACGTAGAAGCAGGGTTTACTTTCCCTGACGAGGACGCCTTCTCCAAGCATCTTTTCGAAATTTTCCGCGGCTTTTTTGTAAACCGTTTCGGAATGGACGTCGGTCCCTTCGGGGAGGTCTATCTCGGCTTTGGAGACGTGCAGGAAACTCAGCGGCCTGCCTTTGGCCATTTCCCGGGCCTCGTTCGAGTCGAGAACGTCGTAAGGGGGAGCGACCACTTCCTGGGCTTTGTTCTTTACCGGCCTTATGCCGTAGATCGGATTGAATAAAGGAAGTTTGTTCATGGTTTCACCTCAGTTCTATGGGGCAAAGGCGCAAAGAAGCAAAGTGGCAAAGTGTAATAAGGAATTTCCCGATTTCACTTTGAGCCTATGTGCCTTTGACACTTTCTCGCTTATTACACCTTATCGCCGTTGACGGCGTGGGTTTTCTTCCCTTCCAGCAGGAAGTCGGCTATCTGTTCGGCGGCCTGCCTGGCCACCGTTATCTGGGCGTCCTTGGTGGAGGCGGCTATATGCGGCGTGGCTATGACGTTCGGCATACCGAAGAAGATATGTTCGGTGGCCGGTTCCTTGGAGTAAACGTCGCAGGCGAGCCCGGCTATCTGCCCGCTTTCGAGCGCCTCTTTTACGTCCGCTTCCGCGAGGATGGCGCCCCTGGCGCAGTTGATGATACGCACGCCCTTTTTCATCCTGGCGATGCTTTCCTTGTTTATCATGTTCTTCGTCTTGTCGTTAAGCGACACGTGGAAGGTTATAAAATCGGCCTGCGCGAAAAGCTCGTCGAGGGGAACCATCTTTACTCCCAGTTCCCTGGCCCTTTCGGCGTTCATCACGGGGTCATAGGCGAGAACTTTCATCTTGAGCCCCATGGCCCTGTCGGCCACCACTGAACCGACGTTCCCGCAGCCTATTACGCCGAGGGTCTTGCCGGTGAGTTCCACTCCCTCGAATTTGCTTTTTTCCCATTTCCCGGCGTGGGTGGAGGCGTTGGCCTGGGGAATATGCCTGGCGAGAGCCATCATCATGGCTACGGCGTGCTCGGCTGTGGAAACGGTGTTCCCGAAAGGCGTGTTCATGACTACGACTTTTTTGGCGGTGCAGGCGTTGACGTCTATGGTGTCCACTCCGCTTCCGGCCCTGGCCACGGCCTTCAGCTTCTTGGCCGCCTCTATTATGTCGGCGGGAAGCCTGGCGGCGGAGCGGACTATCACGGCCTCGTAATCCGCTATTTCGTTCTTCAGTTCTTCCGGTTTCATCCCGGGTTTATAAACAACTTCCAGCCCCCTGTGTTTGAGGGTCTTTTCGCATATCGCGTCCGCTTTGTCGGCTATTAAAACTTTCATTTTACGGCCTCCTTTGTGTATTCTTTAGCTACCTGCTCGTAAGCCCAGTCGAGCCAGGGGATAAGGGCCTCGATATCGGAGGTTTCCACGGTGGCTCCACACCAGACGCGGATGCCCGCGGGGGCTTTGCCGTAGGAGTTGATGTCCTTGGCCACGCCCTCCTTGTCCAGCAGCGAGGTTATTTTCTTGGCGGCTTTGGTCTTCTCTTCATCCGAAAGCTTCTGGAACCAGGGCGCCTTTATCCTGAAACAGACGGAGGTGTTGGAGCGTGTCTCCCTGTTTTCGGCCAGGAAGTCTATCCAGTTCGATTTTTCCACCCATTTCTCGAAAGCGGCCAGGTTGGCGGTGGAACGCCTGACAAGGCCCTGAAGACCGCCGATGCTCTCGGCCCATTTGAGGGCGTCTATGGCGTCTTCCACGCAGAGCAGCGAGGGGGTGTTGATAGTGCTGTATTCCAGCTCGCCCGGCAGTAATTTTTTCTCGTCCACCAGCCTGAAGATTTTCGGCATGGGCCAGGCGATCCTGGAGTTCTGTTCTTCCATGCGCTTTACGGCTTTGGGGGAGAGGATTATCACGCCGTGGGCCGCTTCGCCGCCCAGCACTTTCTGCCAGGAAAAGGTGATCACGTCGAGTTTAGTGAAATCTATCTCCATCGCGAAGACGCCCGAGGTGGCGTCGCAGATAACCAGGCCCTCGCGGTCCTTCGGCAGCCAGTCGAGGTTGGGGACTTTTACGCCGGAGGTTGTGCCGTTCCAGGTGAAGATGATGTCGTTTTTCGGATTGGCTTTCTTGAGGTCCGGCAGCTTGCCGTAATCGGCCTTGTATTCGTTTACGCCCTTGAGTTTGAGGTATTTCACGGCGTCGGTGATCCAGCCTTTGCTGAAAGACTCCCAGCCGAAAATGTCGACGGGCCTCGGGCCGAGCAGGGCCCACATCGCGAGCTCGACCGCGCCGGTGTCGGAGCCGGCAACCACGCCTATGCGGTAGTCGGCGGGCAGATTGAGCATTTTTTTCATCCGGTCGGAAACTTCCTGAAGGCGGGCTTTGCCTTCCTTTGACCTGTGGGACCTTCCCACGAGGGCGTTCTTGAGAGCGTCGGTAGTCCAGCCCGGCCTTTTGGCGCAGGGCCCTGACGAAAAGTTGGGACACTTGGTTTTTATCGCTGGTTTTTCCATGTTAATCTCCTTAAAGGACAGGCTGAAGAGATGAAGCCGTCGCCGGCGGAAAAATTTGCTTTCCGCCTGTTGCCCTACGCCTGTCTCCCTGAAACTGTCGTACAAATATTTAACAATATTAAACTTCTCAATTCAATACGGCGGAAAGAGGCGGGCCGGAAGATTAGGAAATCTGCGGGGTGAATCCGGGAAATAAAAAGTAAAAAGTCAGCGTCCGGTCCGGGCGCGCCAAAACGCGGTTTCCGCGCGAAAAATTTGAAAAGCCGCGCGGCAATTTGTAGAATCAGGATATGGACTATAAAAGCACCCTTACCTACAAAGACATACTTGAAATACCGGGTCTGCTGAGAAAATTCGACGCCGGCGTAAAAGATTTCGGAAAGCTGAAATCCGCGGACAACGAGGTTTTCGTGCTGGGAAGGGGGAGTTCCGGGAACGCCACCACTTTCGCCAAATACGTCTGGGAAATTTACTGCGGGGTTATAACCAATTTTATACATCCCTATTCCGTTTTTAACGCCGTGAAAAGGCTGGATTTCAGGAACAAGGTTCTCTGGTCCTATTCCCAGTCCGGTAAAAGCCGCGATATCGTGGAATGCTCTAAGAAAATAAAAAAATTCGGGGCCAGGGTCGTGGCGGTGACGAACGAGCCCGACCCGAAAAAGAACGAGCTGGCCGCTATTTCCGATTTTCATATCCTGCTTTCCCGCTCCAGGGAGATCCCCGTGGCGGCCACCAAGAGTTTCGCCCTTCAGTTGTGGCTGGCCCTCAGGGCGGCTCAAAAGTGGGGCGCCTCTTTCCCGGAAAAGCGCTTTGCGGACGCTATAAAGGAAGTGGAAAAGGTAATTTCCAGTTTCGAAAGGATCTACAAGGCGGAGAAATTCCGCGAGGCGATAAAGCGCGCCAAAATAATAGGTTTCGTGGGCAGGGGGCCTTTCAACGCGGTGGCCGAGGATTCGGCCCTTAAATTCAGGGAAATGGCCTTCAAGCACGCCGCCGGCTATTCCGCGGCCGAGTTCCTGCATGGTCCGATAGGGGCTTACGGGAAAAACGACCTGGTTCTTATCCTTTCCGGCGAGGGGAAACTTACCGAGGACCTGGTAAAGGTGAGAAACAAGCTGGAGGAAAGGGGAACCCGGTATAAGGTCATAAAGCCTTTCCCCGGAGCTTATCCCTTCAATTCCCTGGCCACCGACGTCTTCATAAAACTGCTGGCCCTGAAATTCGCCTGCGACAACGGCGTCAATCCGGACGCTCCCAAAGGTCTTTCCAAAGTCACCCAGACGTATTAGAAGAATCGGAAGGCATAGAGGCATTAGAAGGGAGAGGGTTTGAGGGTCGGAAGGTTGGCTTTTGTAAGGTAATACCTTACTAAGCCAAACCTCTAAACTTCCAAACTTCTAACCTTCATGTGTTTTTGCCGCTCATCATTTGTACAGCAGGATGCCGGAGTTTTTCACTTCCTCTTTGAACTTCGCGTTGGACTCGTCGAAAAATTTTATTATCTCTTCCGGTTTTTTTCCGGCTTTTATCATTTCGTAGAAGTCGTAAGTCCCGGTCATCCTGGCTATGTCGTCTTTCTTCAAAACGAAGTCCTTTTTGTTGATTTTATTAAGCCACCAGGCGGAGTGAACGAAAATATCCATGGCTCTTACGGCTGTTTTATCCGTTATTTCTATCTCCACCCCGCGGCAAAGCTCTCCTTTATACATATCCGCGTCCGGCGTTTTTTCGGCATAGGAAAACCTGACGCCTTTGAACCCCGCCCCGTTCAGTTTTTTTACGAGTTTTTCAGCTTTCATCCAGGGCGCGCCGAACCAGCGGAAAGGCCTTTCCGTGCCCCGGCCCACCGAAACGTTCGTCGCTTCGAAACAGCCTATGCCGGAATATAAAACCGCCGCTTTCAGGTCCCTGATATTCGGGGAAGGGTTGATCCAGACCTGTCCAGTTTCGTCGAAGAACATTCCCCTGGAGTAATTCTCCATTTCGATTATTTTCAGGTCCAGGTTTAAATTCAGCTTTTTTTTGTGAAAAAGAGCCATCTCTCCGGCCGTCAGGCCGTGTCTCGCCGGCACTTTGAAATACGCGGTGAAGTTGTCTATCTGCGGCGCGAGCACCGGGCCTTCCACTGTCTCTAGCCCCACGGGATTGGGCCTGTCCAGTACCATGAAAGCTATTCCGTATTTCGACGCCTCTTCCATGGCGTAGCCCATGGTGGTAAGGTAGGTGTAAAATCTGGCGCCTACGTCCTGTATGTCGAAAACCAAAAGGTCCAGGCCCCTGAGCATTTCTTCGGAAGGCCTTTTGTTCTTTCCGTAAAGGCTGTAGAGAGGAAGCTCCGCGGTTCCGGTGGAGCTTTGTATGTGGACGCCGCCTTCCACCTGCCCGGTGAAGCCGTGCTCGGGGCTGAAAAGCGCTTTAAGCTGAAACTTGCTCTGGAGTTTAAAAGCTTCGACTATCCCGCGGCCCTGAGCGTCCAGCGCGGTGTGGTTGGTTATAAGGCCGACCTTTTTGTCTTCCAGCCCGGCGAAGCCGTTCTTTTCCAGCGCGTCCAGTCCGCTGAGGGTCATGACCCAGACACCCGCTTGCCCGCTGAAAGCGGGCTTTTCGCCCGAAGCGGGTGTCTGGGTGACCTGGGCGTTGAGCGGCGTTGCCGCAAGAAGAATGAAAAGCAGGAATTTCAGAAGCGTGGAGTCAGAGTTTTTTTTATTTGTATTTTCCATTTATTTGAGGTTCACGAGTCATAAGTTACGAATCACGGTCGTCGGTCCTTTGTGCCTTTGCCCCTCTTTCAAGTTACAAGTTTCAGGTTTCAAGTCTCAGGTTGCAGGTCACAAGTCAAAATTTAACTTATCAACTTTTAAACTTTCCAACGTTCTAACTTTTTAACTTTTTTTTATTTTTCTTATTTTTTGGATTTCTCAATTTCTTAATCTCTCAATCTCTTAATTACTTCTTTATATCCTGTCCCCGCTTTCCTTTATCAGAAGCAGGTACAGTTTCCCTTTTTCCCAGAGCGAAAAGGCCAGGGTTTTGGCCTGCGGACCGTTGCCGGCGAAAAAATCCACCCGCGCGCCTTTTATCGCCCCGCCGGTGTCCTGGCAGAAAACGAACCGGTAATCTTCCTTGAGGCCGTAGAGCGTTCCGTCGGCGCCGACGTCGGGAAGATTGGTATTCATGAAGGCGGGGGTTCCCATGGGGATTATCGAATTGTCCACGGCTATGGACCTGGCCCCTACGAGGGGGTAGCCGTAGGTCCCCGTCGGGCCTTCTTCGGGGTCCTTTATTTCTTCCAGCTTGAAAAAGGTGTATCTTTTGTTCCGGCTCAGTACCGCCCTCTCCAGATCGGGGTGCGTGTCTATGAATTTTTTGGCGCTTTGCGCCGTCAGGTCTTCCCTTTTCATCAGCCCCATTTCCAGGAGAGCCGTCATCCAGCCTTTGAATTTGAGGGAATTGGTGGCGGCGAATTTTGCCTTTACGTGTTTCCCGTCCGTAAGCTTCAATATGCCGGAGCCTTCGATGTGAATGTCCATGACGTCGGCCATGCTCTTGAACCAGGCCAGTTCGAGGTTCTTTCCTTCGAACAGCTTTTTATAGTCTATCTCGTCCCTGGAAAAATAGGGGGTGAGCCTGCCGTCTTTCAGCCGGCCGGTCAGCCTCTCGCCGCGGTATTTTTCGTTGAATTCCTCCAGGTTCACGTCCACCATGTCCGGGGGTTTGGCGTAAATCGGGTGCCGGTATTCTCTGGTCTTCTTCAGACTGGCTTCCAGTATGGGCTCGTAGTAGGAACTGAAAACCACGCTGTTAGTGGAAGGCCTCAGTTCGTAGACGTCGAAATTCACCGCTATCCTTTCGTTCAGGTCTTTGACGGGTTCGGTCCCGCCCGCTATTTCCAGGAGTTTTTCGGTGGTCTTGAGCAGGAGTACCGGGGTGATCTTCCTGTCGCCGAAAGAATAAAGGATTTTTTTATCCGAGAAGGCTTTAAGGTATTTTTTGTTAAGTTCCGCGGCCTTGAGGAACTTTTTGGCTTCGCCCGTATCCTTAAATAAAGGCAATTCTCCGCTTTCGAGCTTTATAACCGAGGCGGCCGGCTGCGCCGGGGCTTCGGTTTTTATTATTATTTCCTTTATTTCCACGGTCTCTCTTCTCGTTCCCGTGTGGCAGGCGGCCAGTATAAGCAAAAACGGCAGTATTTTTTTCATAAGGTCTCCAGTCAGCGACGGAGGCCGGAGGGTAGCAGGGTGAAGCGCAAAAGGTTTATAAGGAAATTCCTCAAAAAACCTTCACTCTTTGCTCTTCACGCTTTATAACCCGCGCCTTTGCCGCTTTCTACATTTTATATTTATTCAGAAGTCAAAACAAACGGGTTTCGGCGTGACGAAACGAATTCACGCGTCCGTTTACCCGTAATTTTAGTAAAAGAATTTCTGAAGGGTTATCATCGGCGCTATGTTCGCGGCGTTCGTGAGTTCCGTGTCGCCGGTGCCGATGAAATTCCGTATGTAATGCAGTTTAGCGCCGGCGTTCAAGGTGTAATCCGCTCCCAGGTCGAAAACCGCTCCGAGGGCGAAATTCCCGCCCAGTTTCCCGCTCCAGCTGGTGGAATATCTGGCGCCGTTGAAATTATCGGTATAGGCCGGGGTCCAGCGGTGGTATAAGCCGACGCCCAAAGTGGCGTAAAGGGTGGCCCAGCCCAGGTCTTTCGTTTCCTTATAATAAGGGGTAAGGTATAAAACGCGGGGCGCGCAATTCGTTATCGTTTCATGTTCGTGGCCGGCTTCATAGCCCAGTTCCAGGCCGAAGGCGCGTTCTTCGTCTTTCGCCTTCTCGGCGTTTAGCGAAAAGGCGGGCGAATTGCCGTATTGCCCGGCCCATCTGCCTCCCGCGGGCATCGAATAGCCCAGGGAAACTCCGATTTGGGTCTGTCCCCACTCGGCTCGCAGGCCGGTCTGGAAAATGAGCGCGGATGTCAGGATAAAAAATATTTTTTTCATGTCGTTCCCCCTTACAGATATACATTCTATATTTATTTCGCGGGTAACACAAATCACATTGACACAAAAAGGTAAATAGGATAATATATTGCGTGGTAAAACCGCAAGTATAGGGGAACATATGAAAAAAATAATTTTGGCGCTGTTCGCCATAGCCGTGCCCGCGCTGACCTTCGCCGAAGACGCTAAAATAGTGCAGGTTTACGGCCCCGTCGAGTACAGGGTCAACCAGAATTCCGTCTGGCAGAAGGCTGAAAAGGACACCATGGTGCCGGAAGGCGGCGCGGTGAAAAGCGGCGAGGCGGGTTCGGCTCTCATACAGATGGAAAATAAATCCAGGGTCTGGCTCAAGGAGAATACCGCTCTGGAGATAGAGCAGAAACAGAGCCTGATAACGAGGCTGGCCCTGGTCTTCGGAAAGATAAAGGTAAGGGTTCCCCATCTGCGGAGAAAGGAAAAATTCGATTTAAGGACCCCGACCGCGGTCTGCGCCGTGAGGGGTACGGAGTTCGTTATGGAAAGCGATATGGAGGGGAAAATGACCCTCGAGGTGCTTTTCGGCGAGGTCAAAATGAGCTATATGATAACCCCGCAGAAAGGCGACAAGGAAATAACCCTCACCCAGGGACAGTTCCTGAAGATAGAGGAAAAGGACAAGACCGGCATAAAGGGCCTGATGGATAAAAAACAGGAACTGGCCGGACTGCAGAAATGGGATCCGGGCATCTCCGAGAAGGACAGCGTGGCCGACATAAAGCGGAAAGAGCTGGACAGGGTGCAGATAAGGGATTTCTCCAAGCAGGTCAAGAATACCGAGGATATG
>Ga0210017_1002083_pt1 | contig 17248 bp, 19 predicted proteins | sample CryGeyCG2014_020_FD_183966 | JGI IMG/M metagenome (GOLD analysis project Ga0210017, IMG submission 183966) | Groundwater microbial communities from aquifer - Crystal Geyser CG08_land_8/20/14_0.20 (SPAdes) (version 2) | ecosystem: Environmental > Aquatic > Deep subsurface > Groundwater | place... | reverse complement strand
AGGGAATGTTATCCTCTTGTGATAAATGTGAAGCCTGTCTGCTCTGCATGTGGTGTTTCGCAGGTTGGACTGAGCGACAGAATCCGGATAACTGTGGTGTCTGTGACTGAAGGGGTTGACAAGGACAGTAAGTATTTGAAGGTTAATGTGAAATAGGCTCGCCTCCCATTTCATCTCTCCCCACCTGTTACGAATTTAGCAAAATTCGTAACTGTGCGCACCGCAGGTGCGGACAGTTCGCAACCAATAATGCTCACCGCCCGATAGATGAAATAATTTGTATCTGCCTCAATGGCAATTTGCCTTTGGCAAATTGCCTAAGCCCACTAACAGTGGGCTGCTCTTTTTCTTATTTCGCCAGCGTTTTTCTTTTAGAAAAAGAAAAAGGCTGTTGGGAATGTATTTAAAAGTTTTTTGTTTCCGATATATCGGAAACATTTATAAGGTTGTATTGTTTCCGATACATTATGCATGGTGTTAAAAGGGAGCGGATTATCAGGATACTCCTGAATCAGCCTGATGGCAGCCTAACAAAATACAGGATGTCTAAGCTTGCTGATTGTTCAACAAGCTGGGTTATAGAATATCTGCAGGTTCTTAAAAACAAAGGATATATAAAGGATACTGAGGTAAAGGAGTATGAGAAACTGCTAGATTATTGGGCAGGCATTACTAAGAAGATACGCTACTTTGAGTTTTTTCTCCGCTCCCCTGTAGAGTTCCTTAGAAACATAGGTTTGGATTATGCCCTTACTACCTATCAGGCTGAGAACCTTATCAATCACTACCTGTTTCCCACAAGAACAGATGTCTACATTCAAAAGGATGATTTGCCTTTGTGGAAGGAAAGAATAACACAAAAGGGTCTGCTTGGGAAAGGCAATCTGAGACTGCTTCTCCACGACCCGCATGTATTCTATAAAAGAGAAAAAATTGATGGATTATGGGTTGTGTCAACACCACAACTGTTAGTTGATCTAAAGAGGGAAGGCGGTGTTTGCCTGGAAGCGTATGAGATGATGGTTGAAAAACATGTACGAAGAAAAAGAGATTAAAATATCAAAAAAATATCTTCAGGAAGTAATCACATCATTAAAGGAACCAGTTGTGATTCTGGGCGGCTGGGCCACATATTTCCTAGTTAACGATAGATATAAGGAGGTAACAGGTAGGACATACGTTGGCTCAAGGGATATAGATATAGGGTTTCATATAGAAGAGCAGGTAGATTTAGCTAGCACTTCATTTGCCCATTCCTATCACATGTTAACCAAAAGAATGGGTTTTAGGCCATTGGGCTTCAGGTTGTTTAAGGAAACACATGTTGATACTGGTGAAGAATTAAGCAGTGATAGGGCGAAAAATCTGCCATCCTACATGATATTCCCTGTTTATGTGGATATGGTTGTTGACATGATAACCAGCAGATTCAGAGAATACTTTGGTTTTACACCTATTGATGAACCATTACTCGCATCAGTGTTCAATGATGAGAATAATCGTGTTGAAGTCAAAGAGTTTGGCAGGAGATTATGGCTGCCGGTGCCAGAGTTATTATTGAGTATGAAGATTAAATCATGTCTAAACCGGGCAAAAGAACATAAAAGGGTTAAGGATATCTGTGACATCACGGTCCTGCTTTTATTTTCTACAGAAGACTTGAACAGGGTTGGTGGGCAAATAGGAAAGATATTAAACCGGGAAACAATAGCAGGATTTAATTCAGAGCTATCAAACCAGGATATAATGTCTGCATCTGACATCATAGGGATCGATGTTTCTGTTATAAAGAATGTATTATCAAAAATTTAAGAAGAAGAAAAAAGAGGAAATAGTATATATTTTCCTGTTTTAGAACTAAAAGTGATAGGGCGTCGATTTAATCTTTTAAGAAATAATGTCTATGCCCGATGCTGCTTTCCTTTACGTTTTCGTTCCCCCCTCCTCCTGCTCGCCCCTATTTTGTCTCTCCCCACCTGTTATGAATTAGCATAAATTTGTAATCGTGCGCACTGCAGGTGCGGACAGTTCACAAAAAATAAATGCTCACCCCAGAAGAAAGATGTGTTGCTGAATTACATAAACCTAACTTCGCCAGTTGAAGTTTTATTCTGAAAAGATTTTCTCAACCAGTTTATCCGCAGCAGAATATGGGTCAATCTGTCGCTTGATTATTCTTTCTATGGTTTCTTCCAACTCGCCTTTTTTTATCACTTGCTCTAAAATATATTTCGTAACGTTCTGTTTTACAAGCGCCATGAATTCAACCCTTGTTTTCTCACTGAGTTTAACTCCCATTTCACCACTTTTCTTCAGGTATCCTATATGAGACTGGATAGCATTTGCTAATTCTGTAAATCCGGTATTGAGCGATGCTGATGTTTTCATAACCTTTGGTTTCCATTTCTCAGCCGGATAAGAAGTCAGATTCAGCATCTGCTCCAGATACAGTTCTGCCTGCTCTGTGCCAGGAATGTCTGCTTTGTTGATCACAAAAATATCCCCTGTCTCAAGAATGCCTGCTTTGATTGCCTGCACATCATCACCTGAGCCTGGCATTGTAACAACAAGCAAAGTTAATGCGATTTTTGCGATTTCTACATCTGCCTGTCCTGCACCTATTGTTTCTATGAAAATAATATCCTTTCCAAATGCATCAAGTATTTTTACAGTATCCGCAGTGGATCTGGCTATGCCTCCTAAAGAGCCTCTTGAGCCCATGCTCCTGATGAATATGTTTTTGTCTGTAAAATGTTCCTGCATTCTTATTCTATCGCCAAGAAACGCGCCGCCTGTAAACGGGGATGTAGGGTCTACTGCTATTATGCCAACCCTTTTCCCAAGTTTCCGGTATTCCGCAGTTAGTTTGCTTATGAGGGTGCTTTTACCACATCCTGGTGCGCCTGTCACACCAATAACATGGGCGTTGCCGCAGTGTGAATGTAAAATACTTAATTGTTTTATAGATTCAGGTGAGTTATTTTCAACGAGAGTGATGAGTTTTGCAACTGCTTTTCTATCACCATTCAAGATACGTTCTGCTAAATTCATTTTTTTCCTTCCTTCAATGGATTCGGCCCCATCTTTTTAAGTTCATTTACAAACTCTGTTACAATCAAGGCGAACTTTTTTCCTTCTGACGCAGAAATATATTCAAACCTCACTCTATTCGGCTCAATCCCCATCTCCTCAAGGAATTTTTTCAGAAGTTTAATCCTGCGATTTGTTTTATAGTTTCCTGACTGGTAATGGCAGTCCCCTGGATGACATCCTGCAACTAGTATGCCGTCCGCACCTTTTTTAAGTGCCTCCAAAATAAATACAGGGTCTACTCTACCTGAGCACATTACCCGGATCGATTTTATATTAGGTGGGTACTTTATCCTGCTTGTACCTGCTAGGTCTGCCCCTGCATAAGAACACCAGTTGCATAAAAAACCTATAAGGTTCGGCTCAAAACCTTCTTCTTTCATGTTTTTTCACCTCTCCACATGTTTTTCCCCAGTTCCTTTAATGTCATCTTTACAGCTTTTGGTACAGCCCTTGCAACCCTGGGACTTAGTTGTTCACCAAACATTCTAGGATGATGGTTGTTCACTGTTATACCAATGATTACAATCTCATGTGGAATACGTTTTTCTCCCATTTTTTCAGCTAATTGAATCGCCTCTGTAAGACTAACATCATGAGGGTTGCAGGAATGAATCATGCTGAAATCGTTAAGAGAGAAACGTTTAACCTCACCGGTTTGCATGTTCTCCATTTTGATTGCGTCAATGAGAATCGCTTTATTATATCCCAGGATCAGGTCAAGGAGGTTCATTCCACCTGTTAAAGCCTCGTCTACTGTCACGTTTGGGTCGTTTATCTGCTGCTTTAGTTGCTGTATAACATGAACCCCTACTCCGTCATCGCGCAGAATAGGGTTTCCAACACCAAGCACAATTGTTTTCATTATGTTCCCTCTAAAGTCTTTTAACAGACTTATTACGGAAAACACCTTTGGTGTTTTCCTAATATGTTACGGATTTTGCTCTGCAAATTCCTAACATCTTAGGAATTTTTCAGGGAAAAATTCCGTAAGATTTCAGGAAAAGCTAAAGCCTTTTCCGTGAAATGTACAATTTTTTGTTACTGTCATAAATATTAACTTCCAGCGGCATGCCTCCTGGCAGTGTATGGGTAGCGCAGGCAAAACAGGGATCATAAGCCCGGAATGCCATTTCTACCATGTTCAGCAGCCCATCATTGACCTTTCCTTTTTTTATCACCCCTTTTGCTGCCTCTCTAATTGACATGTTGATAGCGCCTGCATTATTCGTTGTAGCGACAATCAAATTAGCTTTATCGATCAGCCCGTTCTTGTCAAGTTTGTAATGATGAATCAATGTTCCCCTAGCTGCCTCAATTACACCGAATCCTTCACCTGGCTCACCAACAGGGTTTCTGATGTTTTTTGAGGTTATCTCAGGGTCTTTTATTAGCTCCATTGTTCTCTCTGTTGCATATAGGAGTTCTATTAATCTTGCCCAGTGATATGCAAGTGTGGAATTAACTGGTTTACCCCCCAGGGTTTCATACATTCTTTTATACTCTTTATCTGCGAACTGGGTAGCCATGCCCTCTGCAGCATTCAGCCGTCCCAGTGGTCCAACCCTATATATTCCGCTTTCTTTCCCATCTTTGAACCCATTCCATCCTATGCTTTTCAGGTATGGGAATTTTCCGTAACTCCATTCCTCAACGTGTTCAGCAATGTTTTTGCAGTAGTCTTTTACATCAAATTTCAGGAATTCCTTTCCCTCTTGGTCAGTTACCCGGATTTTTCCATCGTAGAAATTCACTTTGTTGTTTTTATCCACCAGACCCATGTTGTATGTCTTCAGGGTGTATGGGTCGCTGAGAATCAGGTCAACATAATTTTTGTTTTTCAACACAATGTCCTCAAATAATTTAAGTGAGAATTTGGCGAACTCAACGCAGGATTTGCCCATGTTTTCTATTTCTTTTACCTCTTCCCTGGAAAGCGCTTTTGATACACCACCAGGTAGCCCGCAGACTGGATGCGTGGCTTTTCCGCCAAGTATTGCTGTGATTTTCTGACCATACGCCCTGTGTTTAATTACCTCTTTACCGATTTCTAAACCTGCTTTCTCAATCACGCCAAGAACATTTCTTTTCGCAGGCGGTGCATCTGGACCGACGACAAAATCTGGTGCCCCAAGATAATAGAAGTGAAGGATGTGGTCATAGGTCATATAACCACAGTACATTAGCTCCCTGAGCTTTTTTGCAGCAGAGGAGGGTTCAACGTTGAATGCACCATCTAATGCTTTTGTAGAAGCGAAATGATGAGCAACAGGGCAGACACCACAAATACGGGATGTAATCTGGGGCATATCCTCTGCTCTTCTTCCCTGGCAGAAGCGCTCAAAGCCTCTCAGCTCAGGGATTTGCATGTATGCATTTTCCACATCCCCTTTTGAATCAAGAAATATACTAATTTTTCCATGTCCTTCTAAACGGGTTACAGGATCAATTGTTATAGTCCTCGTTTCATCACCTTCCTGTTTATAAGGGATGATGGCAGGGTGTATCTATAAAAGGTGCCAACAGGATCCCTTACTTTATCAATTAGATTGTTAACTTCTTCCTCACTCATTTTTTCTTCTTCCTCAATACCTAAAATGGATGCAAGAGCGGAAATCATTTTTGCTCCCTGATCCAACACCTCTGGTGTTGGCCCCATGCATCCTGTACAGGGCATCCCAGCTTTTAGGCATGCAGCATCGCACCCAGCCCTGGTCGCAGGTCCCATGCAGATTATTCCCTGTTCCAGAAGGCATTTTTCTGGGTCAATCTTGATTTCATGAACCCTTTTCACATCACTGATTTTCTTTTCTGATTTCTCAAATTTGCATTCATCGCATACAGATTTTAATGGTGCCAAAACCGCCCCCTTTTCTGGTAGTTTGTTTTGAACTATGGCATCAATTGCATCAGAAATAATTTTTGTTGGAGGGGGACACCCAGGAATGTAATAATCTACCTCAACCACTTGGTTCAGAGTTTTCACTGTATCATAAAACTCAGGAAGCGTAAGCGTTACCTCTTTTACTTTAACCATGGTTTTAGGAGTGGTTTTCTTCGGGTTTTCAGTAGAAGGATTATCTAGGTATGCAACATTAAATATTTCTTCTCTATTAGTAATGTTCGCCAAGCCTGGGATTCCACCATTACATGCGCAGGTGCCAAACGCTATAAAAACCTTTGATTTGTCACGTAACAGTTTAGCCATGTGTTCCTGCTCAGATGTCCTAATAGCTCCATTGAAGAAACAAACATCAATACTTTTATCCTTCATTGCTTCAACATCTTTATACTTTGTGTCTATTGCAACAGGCCAAAACAGTATATCTGCAGCTGCTACGACATCTATGATTTTTTCATCTATATCTAAAACTGCTATCTCACAACCACCGCAACTTGCAGCCCAGTATAGGGCAAATCTGAGTTTTTTCTTTCCTTCAATTTTTTCTGTTTTTCTTTTTTCTTTTTCCATAAACCCCCTGCATCTTTTTCTGCCTTATTTTTTTAAGTCCAAATCAAATTCATTCATTTTTTTACCTTTGAAACAATAAAGTTTACTATCTCCTTTGTATTTGTTCCAGGACCAAATATTTCTGCAATTCCTGCCTGCTTAAGTTTAGAACTATCTTCTTCCGGTATTATTCCGCCGCCTATAATCATTATGTTATCAATTTTGTGCTCTTTTAACAGTTTCTGCACCATGGGAAACAGTGTCATATGTGCTCCTGACAGCAAGCTCAGCCCTATCACATCGACATCCTCCTGGATTGCGGTTTCCATGACCTGTTCAGGTGTTTGATGCAGCCCGGTGTATATAACCTCCATGCCTGCATCACGCAGCGCCCTTGCTACTACTTTAGCACCCCTGTCATGACCGTTTAAACCAAGTTTTGCAATCAGCACACGAATTTTTTTCATATCTCCCTCCCTCAGAATGTTACCACTTCCTTGTATAAACCATATTTTTCGCGCAGCACATCGCATATTTCTCCAAGTGTTGCATAAACATTAACACATTCTATAAAATATGGCATGAGATTTTCGTTTCTATCAATTCCTTTTCCCAGCCGGTCAAGCTGATGCTCCACCTTGGATTTATCCCTTTCTTTCCTCACTTTCTGCAGCCGTTTTATCTGTTTCTGTTCAATCTTAGGATCAATTTTTAGTACTGGAATAGGGTTTTTTTCTTCTTCAACATATTCGTTAACTCCGACCACTATCCTTTTTTTATCCTCTATTTCTTTCTGATACTGATATGCGCTCTGCGCTATTTCACGCTGGAAAAAACCTTTTTCTATGCAAGATATCACTCCGCCCAGCGTTTCGATTCTGTCAAAATATTTCAGGCATTCCTCCTCCATTTTATTTGTAAGCCACTCTACGTAATAAGAGCCGCCTAATGGGTCTGCAACATTCGCACAGCCGCTTTCATGTGCTATTATCTGCTGTGTTCGCAATGCGATTTTGACTGCTTTTTCAGTAGGCAGCGCCAAAGCCTCATCAAAAGAATTTGTGTGCAATGATTGCGTACCACCAAATACTGCTGCTAAAGCCTGCAGTGTTGTGCGAATAATATTTATCTCAGGCTGCTGTGAGGTTGCAGAACATCCTGCTGTTTGTGTATGAAACCTCAGCCACAGTGACCTTTTCTTTTTTGCATTAAATTTGTTTTTCATTATATTATACCAGATTCTGCGTGCTGCTCTAAACTTTGCGATTTCTTCAAAAAAATCATTATGAGCGTTAAAGAAAAAACTTAGCCTTGGTGCAAAATCATCAACATCAAGTCCTCGTTTAATAGCTTCTTCAACATATGTGGCGCCATCAGCCAGCGTAAATGCGAGTTCCTGCACAGCAGTCGAGCCCGCCTCCCTAATATGGTACCCACTTATGCTGATGACGTTCCACAGAGGTATTTCTTTACAGCCAAACTCAAAAGTATCAATAATAAGTTTTAGCGATGGGTTTGGTGGCAGCATGAAAGTTTTCTGTGCTATAAATTCTTTCAACATATCATTCTGGATAGTACCTGAAATTTTATCTCTACCTACACCCTGTTTTTCAGCAACTGCTATATACATAGCCCATAATATAGATGCTGGAGGATTGATTGTCATAGAAGTAGATACTTTATCCAATGGGATACCCTCAAACAATATTTCCATATCTTTGAGTGTGTCTATAGCAACACCACATTTGCCTATCTCACCTTTTGCCTTTGGATGATCAGAATCATACCCATAAAGTGTTGGGTAATGAAATGCAACACTCAGTCCTGTTTCACCATGTTGAAGTAAATATTTATATCTAGAATTAGTTTCTTCAGCTGTACCGTAACCGGAAAAAAGCCGCATAGTCCAGAGCCTTCCTCTGTACATGGTTGGATGTACACCTCTTGTGAACGGCTCCTCACCAGGAAAACCTAAATCCCTGATGTAATCTAAACCTGCAATGTCTTCAGGCGTGTAAACCCTTTTTACAGGTATATTAGAAAGCGTTGTGAATTCTTCCTCCCGCTCTTGTATATAGGCAGGGTTTTGTGAGAATTCTGATTCCCATTTTTTTTTCTTTTCCTTTAACTCATTGATTTTGTCAGCATTAAACATTTTTTGTCCCCCTTCTAGTAATCAATCCCTTCTCTTATCTGCACACCCTCCCTGAATGGGTGTTTGATGTCAAGCATTTCAGTAACCAGATCCGCAGTTTCAACAAGTTTTTTATCAGCATATCTGCCTGTAAGCACAAGTTCTACATGAGCAGGCTTATTTCTAATTAAGTCAAGAACATCTTCCAGGGAGATCAACTTAAAGTTGAGCGCAACATTAATTTCATCAAGTATGACTAAATCGTATTCCCCACCCATTATAATCTGTTTAGCGTGCTTCAACCCATCATGCGCAAGTTCAACATCTATCTTCTCAGGTTTTTCTTTATTCACAAAGCAGTTTCTGCCGTAATGAACAATTTTTAGATTAGACAGTTTTTCTGCGGTTAAAAGCTCACCATATTTTGCATTTTTCATGAACTGGATCATATAAACCTTCATGCCCCTGCCGATGGCGCGCAACGCCAGCCCCAAAGAAGCAGTGGTTTTTCCTTTACCGTTGCCTGTGTAAACCTGCACAAGCCCTTTCTCCAATTTCATTCAACGGATAATAGAAGTGAGCGTATATAAGTTTTTTCTCAGTAAACTTCATTTTTCACTCTAAAAATACTACAGATGTGTATTGACTTTGCATCTCAGAATGGAAATTTATATATTTGTACATACTGTTCCCCATAATATGGATGTAGTAATTTGTAGTGCTGTTAGAACAGCAATAGGTAAATTTGATGGTGGTCTAAAAACTTTTTCAGCGCCTCAGTTAGGTACTGTTGTAATTAAGGAAGCTGTGAAAAGGGCAAAAATAGAGCCCAAGGACGTGGATGAGGTAATTATGGGTAATGTGATAGGTGCTGGGTTAGGGCAGAATCCTGCCAGGCAATCTGCAATTCATGCAGGCATACCAGTAAGTGTGGGCTCCACAACTGTAAACAAGGTATGCGGCTCAGGTCTGAAGTCGGTTATGTTTGGTGCGAACGCTATCAAAGCAGGTGAGCATGAAATCATAGTAGCAGGCGGTATGGAAAGCATGACAAACGCGCCTTATCTTTTGGAAAAAGCAAGATTTGGCTACAAATTATTTGATGGAAAACTTGTGGACAGCATGGTTAAGGATGGATTATGGGATATTTACAATGATTATCATATGGGCATCACAGGAGACAGAATAGCCCTAAGATTTAATTTAACCAGGGAAGAAATAGACAAATATGCGCTCGGGTCACATAAAAAAGCTGTAGATGCCATAGATAAAGGAAAATTTAAAGATGAAATCATACCCATAGAAATAAAAGAAAAAAAAGAAACAAAAATTTTTGATACAGATGAAGGACCAAGAAGGGATAGTTCTTTAGAAAAATTATCAAGACTAAAACCATTTTTCCAAAAGGATGGTGTAACCACTGCTGGTAATGCATCGCAAATCTCAGATGGCGCATCAGCAGTTGTTATAATGAGTAAAGAAAAATCTGAAAAACTGGGCATCACACCATTGGTAAAAATTGTGGATTATTACACCTCTGGTGTGGAGCCTGAAAATGTTATGGAGGCACCAATACCTACAGTAAAAGGATTGTTGCAGAAGACAAAAATGAAGATTGAGGACATCGACCTATTTGAGCATAATGAGGCATTTGCATCTGCGAGTGTGGCAATTCAGAAAGAGTTCAAAATACCGGACGATAAATTCAACGTAAACGGCGGTGCTGTTGCTTTAGGACATCCTATTGGTGCAAGCGGCGCCAGGGTTCTTACCACATTAATTTATGCTATGAAAGACAGAAATGCTAAAAGAGGGCTTGCAACACTTTGTCTTGGCGGTGGAAACGCGGTTGCTATGATTGTTGAGAATGTATGAGGTGATTGAAAAATGGAAATAAAAAAAATAGGCGTGATAGGTGCAGGGACAATGGGGCATGGGATAGCGCTCGTTTGCGCTAAAAACGGCTATGATGTTGTGATGAGGGATATCGAACAAAAATTTGTGGACAACGGTATGGCCAAAATAAATAAATTTTTGGGCAGAAGTGTGGAGAAAGGAAATCTGAGTGAAGAGGAAAAAAACAAAATTTTGAATAAAATAACACCCACTACAAAGCTGGATGCAGTCAGAGATTGTGATGTGGTCATAGAAGCAATACTGGAAGATGTAAATTTGAAAAAGAATTTATTCAAAGAGTTAGACGCTGTTTGCTCGGAGCACACCATTTTAGCATCCAATACCTCAACCATTCCTGTAACAGATTTAGCATCCGCAACAAAAAGACCTGAAAAATTTATAGGAATGCATTTCATGAATCCAGTACCCCTAATGAAGCTTGTAGAGGTAATAAAAGGACTGAGAACCAGTGATGAAACCGCAGCAGCAATAAAAGTTCTCGCAGAAAAATTAGACAAAATACCGGTCGAGGTTAATGATTATCCTGGCTTTGTTTCAAACAGAGTATTAATGCCAATGATAAATGAAGCTATATATTGTTTAATGGAAGGCGTGGCGTCGAAAGAGGCGATAGATAATGTAATGAAGCTTGGAATGAACCATCCCATGGGGCCATTGGAGCTGGCTGATTTGATTGGACTGGACATATGCCTGCACATCATGGAAGTACTTTACAATGGTTTTTCAGACCCAAAATACAGGCCCTGTCCTTTGCTGAGGAAAATGGTGAATGCAGGATACCTTGGGAGAAAAACCTGGAGAGGATTTTATGACTACAGCAAAAAATAACATGATAGAGGTAAAAAAAGAGGATGGCGTTGCAATACTCACAATAAACAATCCGCCAATGAATGTGCTTAACACAAACATACTCCTGGAAATGGAAAAAATTTTTGATGAGCTTGAAAAAGAGGCAATTGATGTGATAATCATTACTGGTGCAGGAAAGGCGTTTGTTGCTGGTGCGGACATAAAGGAAATGAGCATCAAAAACCTGGCGCAAGCGTCTGAGTTCTCAAAACTTGGGCAAAGCGTTCTCAGCAGAATAGAAAACTTTCCAGCCCCTGTGATAGGTGCTGTGAACGGCTTCGCGCTCGGCGGAGGCACTGAGCTCGCAATGTGCTGCGACATTGTTGTTGCATCCGAGAATGCAAAGTTCGGTCAGCCTGAGGTGAGCCTTGGCGTTATCCCTGGTTTTGGCGGCACGCAAAGACTTCCAAGACTTGTTGGAAAAAACAAGGCGAAGGAACTAATATTCACAGGCAGCATTATAGATGCAAACGAGGCTTTGCGCATAGGCCTGGTTAACATTGTTGTAAAACATGAGGGAGTGATGGATGCTGCAAAAGAACTTGCGGGAAAGATTAAATCCAACGCGCCGGTTGCGGTCAAACTTTCAAAGGAGTTAATCAACAGGGATGTTGATTTGAAGGTTGCCCTTTCATTGGAAGCAGATGCATTCAGCAGGTGTTTTTCAACGGAGGACGTGAAAGAGGGAATGAATGCTTTTGTTGAAAAAAGGAAACCCATGTTTAAAGGCAAATAGAGATCTAATCACAATCTTTATACAATCCTATTCTGCTTACAAACTTATGAGTCTTGAGCGCTTCTTCAACCCTAAAAGTATTGCAGTCATAGGGGCATCCAGAACGCCAGGGAAAATCGGTTATGAGACTTTGAAAAACACGCTTGTTTATGATTACAAAGGAAAGATGTATCCTGTGAACCCAAATGCTGATGAAATACTTGGACAGAAATGCTATCCAAATGTTAAAGCAGTAAGGGATAAAATTGATTTAGCGCTCATTGTCGTTCCAGCAGAAATGGTTCCAGGAATACTTGAGGAATGCGGGAAGAAAAAAATAAAAAATGCTGTAATTGTTTCCTCTGGTTTTATTGAGATAGGTGAAAAAAAACTTGCTGAAAACATTTTGTTAATAGCAAAAAAATATGGTATAAGAATACTTGGTCCTAACACAATGGGCTTCAAAAACCCTGTTGATGGTCTTGACGCAAGTTTTGTTTTCGGAATGCCATATAAAGGCAGTATCTCTGTTGTGAGTCAGAGCGGCGCATTAAGCATCGGCGTGATATACCATGCCCTTCTGGAAAAAATTGGTCTTTCAAAAGTCATTGGAATGGGAAACAAACTTGACATTGATGATGCAGACATTATAGAGTATCTTGAGAAAGACCCCAGCACAAAGGTTATCGCAATGTATATTGAGGATGTAAAAAATGGTAAAAAATTTCTGAGTGCAGCAAAAAAATGCAGTAAGCCAATAGTTGTGATAAAGGCAGGGAAAACAAAAGCTGGTGCAAAGGCAGTCTCATCACACACAGGTGCAATGGCCGGGAGTGATAAAATCTATGATGGTGTATTCAAACAGGCAGATATTATCAGGGTGAACGACGTCACAGAGCTTTTTGATGTATCAAACGCATTAGCAAATCAGCCTCCTGCCAGAGGAAACAGGGTTGGTATAATATCAAACGGTGGTGGAGCAGGGATTCTTCTTGCAGACGCCTGCTCTGACAACGATTTAGAGGTTCCTTATTTAAATAATTACACTGTCAAAAAGTTGAAAAAAATTTTACCACCGCTTGTAACACCCGGGAACCCTGTTGACCTTGTTGCTGATGCAGGCTTCCACAGGTATGAGATGGCTACAAAAGCAGTACTGGAAGATAAAAATATTGATGGTGTGATTGTTACCTGTGTTCATGGCGGTTATGCAAGACCAAGGGAGTACACCGGTGCAGTGCTGAAAATGGTTGAATTACAGAGAAACGATCCAAAACATGATAAACCGATTATCTCCTGCTGGATTGGAGGTAGGGAAATTGAGGAGGTTACAGAGGATTTGAAAAATGAGAACATCCCAGTTTACCAGGATACAACCAGAGCGGTTAATGCTATGAAGGCGCTTGTGAAGGAAGGGTACAGGTTAGGATTGCACAGCAGGAGGATAAAATAATGAATATGGAATCATTTGTTAAATCTCTTGGAGGAAGGAAGGTGTTAACAGAGAATGAGGTTAAATCATTGTTAAAGGAATACAATATTCCAACAACAGGATATGCCCTTGTAAAAAATGAGAAGGATTTGAAAAAAATTTCTCTGCCCTATCCCCTTGTTATGAAAATCTGCTCACCAAAATATACCCATAAGACGGATGTTGGCGGTGTGAAATTAGGCATTAAATCTGAGGATGAATTAGTAAAGGTATACAAAGATTTTCAGAAAAAATTTGCTGGTGAAAATTTTATTATTGAAACTATGGAGAAACCAGGTGTTGAGGCTATTGTTGGATTGGTCCATGACCCTACTTTTGGTTTAAGCATAATGTTTGGTCTGGGAGGAATTTTCACAGAAATTTTTAAGGATGTTGTATTCAGGGTTTTGCCCATTGACAGAAAGGATGCTGAGGACATGATGAGCGAGATAAAATCAAGAAAAATTTTGGGTGGTTTCAGAGGCATAAAGGTTAGCAGGGATGCATTAATTAACATTCTTCTCAATGTTTCTAATCTGGGGGTTGATTTTCAAAACTCCATTAAGGAGATGGATTTAAACCCTGTTTTCCTTAGAGAAAAAGATGCTGTTGTCGTTGATGCAAGAATGATAATAAAATAAGCCCCCTTAAAATAGTTAAAAACATGGTTTCATTTTTTTCCCCTTGTTTCTATTAAATTTTTTCATAGTATGCTAGGAAATTGCTTTGCAATTTCCATCGTCATCAAGTATGTCACCAATTGTTTTCTCAATCATAGGGTCACAAAAATATGAGGATATTGGCTGATGAGAATATCCCCTCTGTTGTAAAATTTATCAAAGAAAAAGGGCATGATGTTGTAACACTCTATGACCTAAATAAAAGGGAGATATCCGATGTAGAAGTTGTTGAAACTGCAGAAAAAGATGATAGAATCATACTGACATTGGATCTGGATTTTGGCCATATGTACTATCTCTCAGAGCAGGCTAAGATAAATATCATGGTTGTAAGACCAAAAATAATCTTCCCAGAAAACATAATAAAATGTCTTAACAGATTTTTTGATTTAAAGATTGAGCCCAAAGGTCTTGTAGTAGTATCTGAGAAGAAAGTCAGAATTATAAGATAAAAAAGTTAACCAGCACACCAACTATTTTATCCTATGTTCTCAAACGCCTTCTCTGTAATCCTTTTTTCCTCAGAATCCTGTTTAAACACCTTGCTCACAGCATATGCAAGTAGAAATGACAATGGTATGGCTATGAACAATGGGTCAAGCATATTGATTTTGTATGATGAAAACATTGAGGAACCTATTATGCTTGGTGCTGTTTTGAAGTAAACAAGCACATACCACAGGATAGTGAATAAAAATCCCCCTAATATTCCAGCCCAGGCACCAGCCCTGCTCATTTTTTTCCAGTAAAGCGTTAAGGTATAAACTGCAAGGAATGTCCCACCCATGAGTCCAAAAAAGAAAGCGCACATGAATGCCACAACATCAGGTGGTCTTAATGAAAGGATGAGTGTTGCAATCACAATGCCCACGGTTGCATATCTTGTTACCTTCACGGATTTTTCACCTGAAACCCCTTTCTTTATTGCCTTGTCATATATGTCCCTGCCGACACATGCCCCTGCTGTGTGAAAAAGCGCGGATGCTGTTGACATTGCTGCTGCGAGTACTGCGAAAAGGAATAGAAAAACAAACCATTGTGGAAACAGTTCACTTACTACCATTGGCAGCACCTTGTCAGGACTCCCAGGATATGTCAAACCATTGTCTACCATGAAAACATTGCATAATGGTCCTATGCAGAATGCAGTAAATGTCATCAGTAATATGAATATTCCTCCGTATGGTACTGCAAGCCTCAGTGCCCTCTCATCCTTTGCAGTAAGGTATCTCACAACAAGCTGAGGCTGCGCAAGAACGCCTATGCCAACACCAAAAATCAGTGTTAAAAGCATCATGAATGGTTTTGAAAGAAAAGGTGGAAATGATGTTAAACCATTTGGCGCCTGGGTTGCTGCAGGGCTTCCTATCCCTGCCAGATCAGAAGCGGTTAATGATGCTGCTGCCTCATGTGCAGGAGCAACTCCTCCAAGCATACCATAGATTGCTACTGTCAGGACAATCATTCCTACTACCATCAACACACCCTGCAAAGTATGGGCCCACATAACAGCATACAAACCACCAACAACAAGATATATACCTACAATGACTGTAAATATTATCACACAGGTTTCATACGGTATGCCAAATGACACCCCAATGAGTGACGCTATTGCAAGAAACACTGCTGTTGTATATGCCACCATAAACACTGCAATTATGCCTGCTGACATGCCCTGAAGCCTGGTTGAGTTAAACCTTTTCCCAATAAGCTCAGGCATTGTTAAAGCATTTAAAGAAAGGCCCATTTTTCTTGTTCTGAAACCATAAAAAACAAATGCGATAAATATTCCTACAAATATGTTGAGGAATGCAAGCCAGAGTATACCATGACCATATATGGATGCTATGCCTGAGAACCCTATGAGCGCAACAGCTGATATGAACGTTGCGCCATAAGAAAATGCTATCACAAGCCCTCCCATTTTTCTGCCTGCAACAAAGTAGTCCTCTGCTGTCTTGGTTTTCCTGTATCCAATGTATCCCAGGATTATGTACACCGCAGCAAACAATGCCATGAAAACTATGAATGATGCAGCCTCCATTATTCCTCCTCCTTCTCTTTTTTCTTCCTTTCTTTTATGTACTCATGGTAAACACCATAAACAACGCATAGTATCGTGGCGAGTATGCATCCGAGCCATGCTGTAAACACAAAGGGGTCCATTCCAAGTATCATTCAATCACCTATTTTCACAGGAAACAGAGTTTCCTGTTCTCCCGAAATTTCTTTTCAGAAATTTCGTGATGATGGTGGAAGGATTTATTTCAATTTATAGTTTTCCCAATCATAAAACTTAAATTCTCATAGAAGTATCAAAATAATATGCCTTTCACACCGTTTCATCTTGGACCAGCAATGCTTTTTGGTTTTAAATATGAAAAAAAACTGGATTTAATGAGTCTGGCATTTGCCAGTGTTGTACTGGATATAGAGCCTGCTTTGAATATAATAATTGGAAAAGGAGATATGCATGGTTTTTTTCATTCATTTGCTGGTGCAACAATAGTTGGAACAATCATGGTTCTTCTATTATCCTTTCTGAATCCAACTGTGAACAGATTGAGAAAAATGTTTAGAATTGAGCAGAATTCATCATTAAAAACAACTGCCAGCGCAGTGTTTCTTGGCGTTTATCTTCATGTTTTTCTTGACTCGTTTTTGTATCCTGAAATTAAACCATTCTACCCCTCAGCATTTAATCCTATGTTCAATCAGGGTTTTCTGATAATATCCTACCTTGTTGTCTATTTGTTTTGTGCTGTAACACTTGTTGCAGCATTTTTTATCTACAAAAAAAGACTATGAATGGAAAATTATATTTTAACACAGGTGTTTACACCAGCTATGAAATACTGGAACAAAGAGATTGAAACCATGAATCTTAAGGAGCTGAAAAAGCTTCAGTTAAGGAAGTTGAAAAAAACAGTGAAATATG
>Ga0210017_1002082_pt1 | contig 17251 bp, 15 predicted proteins | sample CryGeyCG2014_020_FD_183966 | JGI IMG/M metagenome (GOLD analysis project Ga0210017, IMG submission 183966) | Groundwater microbial communities from aquifer - Crystal Geyser CG08_land_8/20/14_0.20 (SPAdes) (version 2) | ecosystem: Environmental > Aquatic > Deep subsurface > Groundwater | place... | reverse complement strand
TCATGGGCTGGGTAAAATATTTATTGCTCCCCACCCTGCTTTTTCAGATAAGCCGCGCCTTTTTTTGTCAGTCGGTGTTTCTGTATCGGACTCTTCGGAGAATCCGCCTGAGTCATTTCTACAAGCTCTTTTTCTAACGCGGGTTGTAAATATGTGTAAAGAAATGTTGGTCTATGGGTTATATTTACTAATGCCATCAAATCACGCGTTCCTAATGCTTTGTCTGAAATAACGAAAACTAACCGCTTTACTTGTTCGGTTACTTGTTCGGTCTCGCTGCCGGTCACTTTTAAAAACTTAGGCTGAATAGGAAGTTCCACCACAAAATAACTGCGGTCAGCGTCCGTATGAAAAACAACAAACCCACATTGCGCGGCCTGATAAATTCATCTGGCCCGTCAATAATATTCATCCTGCGGCAAAGTTCAATAAATTCCATCTTCGGCGCTTCGGCGAAAAGATCGCTGCCTACCTGTTGAAGATATGAACGGATTAAACCCAAATCAAGATCTTTAACCGATGCGCGCTGATTAATTCTATCGTCAAAGGGAACTGTTGCCGCTAATCCTATCAATTCCACTTCGTCATGGTGTTGCGCGCGGACGGTGGATGAACCTTTCCGTATGTAATAGGCATATTCTTTACTTTTCTTACTCAAGGAAACCGGGGCTTTATACGGGCGGGTTTGTCCTCCTGACGCCCATAATACCAAAATTGTTTTGCCGTCCACTTCGCAAGGCGCAATTATCGGATGATAATACGGGATAATCCGATGCCCCAATTCCAGGACTTCTTTTTGAATAGCGTCTATTTTATCCGGTTCAATTCCTTCCGGCGGTAATACCGGGCGCCCATTCCGCTCTGCCACTCCGATAATCACATAGCCCCCGCCAAGATTATGGAAATCGTTCGCGAACGCGCATAATGTGTGAAGAACATTCTCGGGATTCCAGCCCTTCTTGAATTCAAGACGCTCCCACTCAATTTTTCCCGACGAAAGAAGGTCTTTTATATTTATAGGCAGTTTCATATTATTTTTGTTCTCCGATGAATTTATTTTAGCAGATTTTGAGCGCTTAAAGAAATGCAGATTCAGACCAAAGTCCTCTCATCCCTTTTTCCTGCCCCAAGAGCGGGCCTGCTCTACGGGAGATAGCTTTTCTCCCGTAGGCAATATCTCTTCCCAAACAACAAGTAGTAGATGTGGTGGTCGATTTCAAAATTCCGCTTTAATCTTATAAATAGGCGGAAGAAAAATTAAAAACCTGGAGGTAAAAATGAATGTAGCACAAATTTCTGCAGATGTTAGAACAATTGTTATGGGAAAAGAAGTGTCAGAGACCAAAGCTCAAGTAATAAATGTTTTTGATGACTGGTGTAGGGAGAATAAAGAAAATCGCGTAACCGATTATCGCAATCATGTAAAAAATTTCCTACGATTGGCTAATTACGATATCTCAGAAATCGACCGTAATTTCCTTAAAAAGATATGGAAAAGAAAGAACTGGTCAGAAAGATACATCAACCCTCTCACCGCGTGGAACAATTTCTGCAAATTCGGAGCAACTGTTAATCCTGCGATATTCCCCGCTAATTGTATTATTGAGAAAACACATTTGATAAAGGATAAACTTCCGCCTGCAATGAAACAGGAGATTCAAGGCATTATAGAAACCCATATTGTCCGCTCCACCTGCGCAAAGTTGAGAAAACAATCACAAGATAAAATCCATCAATCTTTTGAAGCTTTTAGACACTTTGTACTTAGTTCTGAAGTTTCCCGGAATATTAACTCCATTGGCGATTTCACAGAAAACGATGCTATAAATTTCACTAACCACCTATATACTTCAGAGAAAAGCCCTTTCACCGGTAAAAAGGTAAAAATTAATTCGTTATCGGCCATTTTAGGAGATATAAAACGTATTTATAAGATGGGAATAACTCAGAGAAAGCTGCAAGTAAATATTTTTGAAAAAATCCCTATTCATATGTTCAAAATTCCAAAAAGAGAATTCTGCCTGTCAATAAAACAAATTGAAAAACTTCGGACTTGTGATATAGATAAATTAGATGATATGACTTTGGAGAAAAAGTTTGAACAGATAAGAAACAACACTATGATTTCTGCTCAGTACGAACCTGCTCTGAGGGGTGACGATGTGGTGACATTGTGCTGGGAAGATTTACCCAAGCATGAACGTTCATCCTCCAATGTCGGGCCTGTGGTTATCCGTGGCGGCAAACAGCGTCAGGATACTCATGAAGACAGAATATATATCCCTTTGGATAGATTAGATGCGGACTTATACCGTTGGAAGCAGATTGCTGACGAATATTGCAGAGTTAAGAAAATTAAACCCCCTACAATTATCGTAGATGGTAAGGAGTATCATCCAATTTTCTTTTCAAGCCTGGGCAAGCAACTATCACCAGCCTCATATATTCACATATTTACAAAACAGCTGAAGAAAACAAAAATAACACTCCCTAAGGGCTACAAAACCCATATTATACGCCATTCAAGAATCACGCATTGGGTAGATGAAGGGTTCCCTTTTGAAAAGGTTCATGAAAATGCAAGACATTCCGATCTAAAACAGACATGGGACTATTTTCATAGTAATCCTAAAAAAAGGATTGAGGCAGTAGAAAAAGTTTATGGTCTAAATCAAAAATTAACAACATCTTTGCTTCCTCAATCGGGGATACTGCGAAAAATTATTGAACTAGTTATCAGCGCATTGAAGTTCTATGAAAATGATAAAAATATTCCGAACAAAGTTATCCTCTCTGAAGTAATAAACTTTGTAAAAGAAAAATGCATTGACCATGTTCCGGCAGATCTATTTTATACATTTCGCGAAGTTATGGAAAAACTGAATCTTAGCAGGAATCAAACTTATGAAAGATTAAAAATTCTCAAGAAAAAAGAAATCATTACAATCTTTGAATCTAAAAATGGGAAAAAACTATACCTAAAATCCGAAATTGACTATCTCTCATCACTTCTCAATTCTCGTAAAGCTTCTGTAGTATTTGGCTATAAAGAAAAAGTCCCCACCACAATCCCGGGACTGGTTCAAAAAGGTATGATAAAATCGTTGAAGGTTGGCAAGTTACACTATTTTGAACCTCAAGAGTTAATCGGCTATTTTTATACAAAAAACTCAAAAAGTGCCCCCGAATCTTGTCCTATTTCATAAAAAAACATGTCCTATTTACACAGCGACATTGCTAAATTTTTCTAATAATTCCAATAATACATAGGCTATTTGGGGCTTACAATCGCTATTATACTATATAATAGGTATTGTGAAATTGAGCATTTTTAGCACCTTTTACCGACGGTAAACAGACCTAAAACTAATAATCCCTGCCATTCCGATGTACTGTTTCCACAGAAACTAATACAGACTATTTTCCCCGAAATCACAGACATGATTTTTCCATTTTCAGGCAACCTGGCTATCCTCTTCTCTTCCTAATTCTTCCCTACTTGAAAAAAATAACTGAACACCACCAGCCATCTAATCTATTGTTCAAGAGCATTAAATTGCATTTCATCACGCAATACCTCTACTTGCCATGATAAACCACCTTTAAAAGAAAAAATGGATACAATGGCTTCTCAAAGCATAAAAAGAACAAATCCATCTATTGCAAAATAGAAGTTTCCGCGGTCTCCAAATTAAGGTGCAGATTCCCTGGCTGCGAGGTTCTTCATAATTGGCGCGATATCCGATTGCGGAAAATATATAGTAACGAGAAAACCATAATCTGCAGGTCCGTATCCAACACTTTCTTGAAATACTCATAAAAATTCTATAATTTACACAGCTATTGCTACCAGTTAGCTACAAAATCAAATTTAGAATACTGATTGTTCGTAATAATCCAGGTTCTAACATCGTCCAGCCGGGGGAGCCACTCTTTTCATTTCGAACTTTTTAAGGGCACTCATTCGGCTTTTCCTCACTTTTATCTTGTAAGTTGAAAAGTTAATGAACATCCTCTTTTTACACGCCCGGCGGGACTTTGCTATAATACGCTATGAACAAATTTATGGAAGCCGCGGTTGACGAAGCGAAGAAAGGTCTGGCCGAGGGAGGAATACCCATAGGCGCGGTGCTGGTCAAAGACGACAAGATAATATCCCGCGGCCATAACCGCAGGGCGCAGGACGGTGATCCTCTCGCGCACGCCGAGATCGTGTGCATGCGCAATGCCGGGCGACTCAGCTCATTCAAAGGCACTGAAATATACTGCACACTTATGCCCTGTTACTTATGTTCAGGAGCAATTGTCACATTCGGCGTCTCAAAATGTGTCGTCGGTGAAAGGCGGAATTACAAAGGCGATGTAAAATTCCTGACTGACCGCGGCACGAAATTCATAGATATTGATTCAGCGCTCTGCCATGAGATGATGTCCGGATGGATAGCCAAAAACCCCGGCCTCTGGCAGGAAGACAGCGGAAAGCGCTACAGCGTTTAGCCCTTAAAAGCGCCGGGCACAGGCGGCGCTATTCGCCTATTATTTTTATGAGCGCTCTTTTTTTTCTGCGCCCGTCAAACTCTCCGTAAAATATCTGCTCCCATGGCCCCAGATCCAGCGCGCCCTCAGTCACGGCCACGACGACTTCCCTTCCCATTATCTGCCTTTTGAGGTGCGCGTCGCCGTTGTCCTCGCCGCGGTTGTGGCGGTAGCGGCTGACCGGTTCATGCGGCGCGAGCTTCTCCAGCCAGTCGTCATAATCCTGTATGAGGCCGGCCTCGTCGTCGTTGATATATACGCTCGCTGTTATGTGCATGGCGTTGACAAGGCAGAGCCCTTCTTTGATGCCGCTTTTCTTCAGCGCCGCATTCACCTGAGAAGTTATATTGAGATAGCCCCTCCGCTCCGGCGTTGAAAATGTCAGATAGTCCGTAAAAGATTTCATAAAACCTCCCTGCGCGATAAAAAAACAAACGCCTCTATTTTATCAGATATGCGGGCGCTTGAAAATCCGCGCCCCGTCATAGTCACCTCTGAATGCCCTTTGCCTGCCCGCCTTAACAAAGCTCTCTCAACTTTTCCGGGTTTTCTTTCGCTTCCTTCTTAATAATACGGCTTCCTGAAAAAGTCAAAAAGCTTGCTATTCCGACGATACAGCGGTAAAACAAGGTTGAAAAAGAGAGATTAAAAAGTTAGAATAGATAATGGCTGAAAAATTCCTATCTTCCGCGGCGGGCAAACGGGGGTTGATGCTTTTTGCGGGCCTCATCCTGTCCGCGGCTATCGCCCTGTCGGGAAAACCGGCGTTTTCCGGAAGCGGCGAAACGGCGGCGGAAACCCGCGCCACTCCGAAAGTTGAGGCGCGCGCGGAAAAAGAGGCGATGTTCTACAGCAAACTCAAAGACAATTTTGTCCGCTGTCTCCTCTGCCCCAACAAATGCACACTGCCCGAGGGAAGCAGCGGCATCTGCAGGGTGCGGAAAAACATAAAGGGGAAACTTTACGCGATGTCATACGGAAAGCCCTGTTCCGTAAGCCTTGAGCCCATAGAAAAAGCGCCCCTCTATCATTTCAAACCCGGCCACAAGCGCCTCGCGCTGGCTACGGTGGGATGCAATTTGAGCTGTATCTTCTGCCAGAACTGGTACATCTCGCAGAAAGGCCCCGGTGAGGTGACGGAATACGACGCCCCGCCCGAGCAGATCGTGGAAGAGGCCCTGAGGCAGGGGGCGGAATCAATATGTTTCACATTCTCCGAGCCCAGCGTCTTTTACGAATATGTTTACGACATCAGCCGCCTCGCGAAAGAGAAAGGCCTTATGACAAGCATCGTCTCCAACGGTTTCATAAACCCCGAGCCCCTGAGACAGCTTCTCCCCTACCTTGACGCTGTCAAAATAGACCTCAAGGCCTTCAGCGAGAAATTCTACAGGAAAGTGACGGGAGGCGAACTGGAGGCGGTTTTGAACACCCTCAAACTGCTGAAAGAGGAAAACGCGCACTTTGAAATCGTCAATCTCATCATACCCACGCTTAACGACAGCCCCGAGGAAATTGCGGAAATGTGCGCATGGATAAAGGAAAATCTGGGAGATGATGTGCCTCTGCATTTTTCAAGATTCTCCCCCACCTACAAGCTGACGACACTGCCGCCCACGCCCGTGAGGACTCTTGAGGATGCGATAAAAATAGCCGACGACGCCGGCCTGAAATATGTCTATATCGGCAATGTGCCGGGCCACAAACGCAACTCTACGAATTGCCCTCGCTGCGGGAAGACCCTCATCAGCCGCAGGGGTTTTTCAGTGACATCAAACAACTTAAAGGACGGCAAGTGCAAATTCTGCGGCCTGAGCATACCCGGAATCTGGGAATAAATGAGGAAGAAATTTCTTCTCTACGCCGCCGTGATGGGACTGAGCGGAATCACCGCCCAGATACTACTCCTCCGGGAACTGCTGGTTTCTTTTTACGGCAACGAATTCTCCATAGGGATAATCCTGGCAAACTGGCTGCTGCTTGAGGCGGCAGGGGCTTCTCTGCTCGGGCCGGCGCTTGCGCGAGCCCGTAAAAATTTCAGCATCTTCATCGGCGCGACAATCCTCTTCTCACTCGCCTTTCCCTTTTCCATATATCTGGCGCGGGTCTTTAAAAATTTTCTGCCCACCGTCCAGGGCCAGGGCCTGGGCATATCCGCCATATTCTGCGCGTCCTTTCTCTCCCTACTGCCTTCAAGCCTTCTGCACGGAGCGCTCTTCACATCCTGCTGCGAGCTTCACAACAGGGGCGGCGAAAAATCGCCCGGCGTTTTCAGCGTCAGCTCCGTCTATATCTTTGAGGCGGCCGGCACACTTCTCGGCGGAATTACCCTCAGCTTCCTGCTTCTCGAGCGCCTGAATTCGTTTGAAATAGCTTTTCTCGTCGCTTTTCTCAATTTCGCGGCCTGTTTTTTTCTGCTGAAGGGAAAACGCTCTTCTCTCATTCCCGCGCTTGCGGCCGGGGCGGCGCTTTTTCTGCTCCTGGGCCCGGGGGCGGGCAATCTGCATCTTCTCACAGCCCGAAAACAGTGGAGCGGCCACGAACTGCTTGAATACAGAAACACAATTTACGGAAATATCGCCGTCACAAAGAGAAGCGGCGAATACAGTTTTTTTTTAGACGGCTCCCTTGCCATAACGGCCCCGAATCCCGACATAACAGCCATTGAGGAATTCGCACACATTCCCCTTCTCTCCCATCCCTCGCCGCGCGATATTCTCGTCATAAGCGGCGGAGCGGGAGGCGCCCTCGGCGAGATTTTCAAGCACGGCCCCGCAAGCGTGGACTACGCGGAACTTGACCCCGCGGTGCTGGAGCTCCTGCGCAAATACCCTACGGAACTGTCAGAAAGCGAACTCTCCGACAAAAGACTGCGTGTGAAATACCTCGACGGCCGGCTCTTCCTCAAAAAAACTCCCCGTAAATACGATGTCATACTCACGGGCTTTTCCGACCCTTCCACACTTCAGGTGAACAGATTTTTCACGGAGGAATTTTTCGGCCTCGCCGCGGGCAAACTCAGGGAAGGTGGAATTCTCGCCTTCAGACTGCCTGGATCGCTGACTTATATGAATCCGGAAATGAGGGATATGAACGCCTCCGTACGGCGAGCGCTGGAAAAGTCCTTCGCGGAGACGGCTCTGATTCCCGGCGACGGCAGTCATCTTTATATGGCGTCTCAGGGAAAAATTGCCCTGAGCGCGGAAAAAATGATGAAGGCGGCAAATGACCGCTCTATTTCCGCGAATCTGATCACGCGGGATTATCTTGACTACAAATTGAACGGGCGGCGTCTGCAGCGCTTTGAGGAATCCCTTGACGGGAGCCCCGCCGCGCCAAACAGGGATTTCAGGGCAATGGCCGTTTTTTACAGCGTCGCGCACTGGAACGCGATGTTCGATCCGGGCTTCAAAAAGGCCTTCACCTTCATTGAAAAAATAAATATGCCCGGCGCGGCATCAGCGGCCTTTTTTATTTTTCTGCTCTTTGCCGCCTCGGCCTTCCTGAGGAAGGGAGCGAAACCCGCCCTCTTTTTCTCAATATTTTCCACGGGCTTCGCGGGAATGCTTTTTGACCTCATGCTGATATTCGCCTTTCAGGCGCTCTACGGCTATGTGTTTCACTGGCTGGGCCTGCTTGTGACCGCCTGCATGTCGGGCACAGTCATCGGCGGGCTCTGGATGAAAAGATTTATTGAAAAAGGCGGGGAAGGCGGCCCGGCCCTGCTGAAACTGGAGGCGGCGCTGGCGCTGTTTGCGCTTCTGCTTGCCGCGCTTTTCCTGAACGAAAGCGGCGCAAGGGCACTGCTCCTGCCTGAATTTGTCCTCAAGAGCGTATTCCTTCTGCTCTCTCTCGCTTCCGGCCTCTTCATAGGCGCGGAGTTTCCTCTCGCCAACAGCCGCTATCTGAAAAACACGGGAGCCCTCGGGGGCGCCGCCGGCGTCCTCTACGGAGCGGACCTTCTGGGCGGATGGCTGGGCGGAATCGCGGGAGCGCTCGCCCTCCTTCCCGTGCTGGGCCTGGCGGAAAGCTCCGCCCTCATAGCCTTCGTGAAATTGCTGAGTTTCGCGCTTCTATTTTTCGCGCTCAGAAGCCGCCTCTCCGCTTAACGCCCCGCCTGTTTCGGCTTAGCGACGGGGAAAAGATATATGACCTCCTGACCCTCCCCGGGGCGGGAAGCGCTATGTCCCCGCTCTTTGAGAATGCGGAATAAACTCTCTCGTTTTATCAGATATGCCAGCGCTTGAAAATCCGCGGCGATAGACTGCAGGTAAAGGAGAGCTAAATTAAATTGCTGACATCGGGTCAGTAGCCGAACTGCACTTCCAGGCGGAAAGTAAATGACGCGACGGACGAATATTCTCCGAAGTCGTCGCGGGGCCAGTCATTGGCGGGCTCAAGCTCGTAAAAAACCCAGCCCTTGTAAAAATTGCGCCGGAAGCGGACGCTGGCTCTGTAATTTTCAACTATGTGACGGTCGTCGGATATTCCCGACATGCCGAGCGTGTATGAAAGGGCGTTCCGCTCTGATATCTGCTGCTGGAATCCTATGTAGCTCTCCCAGTGATAGTCCACATCGGGGTCTTCAAATATAACGCTGTTGCCCCAGCGCAGGATATTGCTCTCAGCGAACATCCTCTCAACGCCCAACTGAAGAGTTTTTCTCCAGCCGTCCAGGCGCTGGCGGCGGGCCGTGGCGCTGAAGCGGATCTGAGAAACTTCCGTCAGAGGAAACAGATGCCTGTAATACGCGCGCGCATAGGGGTTGAGTGGCGTTTCGGCCTTCATGCCCCCGCCGAAATGCAGCCTTGACAGCATCGTGTCAAGCACGCTATATCTCAATCCCACATCGGCACGGTCGCCGTAACGGGCCTGGCGGGCTCCGGTTTTTACAATCTCTCCGGCACTGACGGGAACAGGGTCTTCGTTCTCGTCACTGATAATCAGCTTCAGTTTCTTGCTCACCTTCGGCAGATGGACGCTCGCGTGCAGAAAGCTGCGCAGGTAGGCCTGCCCGCCTTCCGAGAATATCAGGTCACTGCGGAGCCGGAGAATTGATCTCGCCGGCACCTCCTCAAGAACCCTTTCATCGCTGAAAAAGTCGTCAAACCACTCCACGGGAGCGTGCAGTTTTTTTGATATGAAATCGTGCGTGCTGTCCCAGAAACGCATCCGCTCAATGAGGTTACCGTCTTCCAGCTCCTCAGCGAAAGCCTGCGTTATGACGGAAGCAACGCACAGAAAGACAAAGAACAGCGCGGGGCGATATAGTTTCATCAGCTTCATAAGGTCAAATAATTTATATTAACGGCCGGCACCTCTTCCGGAACTCAATTATGCAAGACTTTTCGCGAACTTACAAGTGCGGGAGAAATTGCATTAAGGATTATTGATTTATGCGCGGAAATTTGAGATTATTGGGTCGCTGGAGGATGATATGTATAAAATTTTAACGCTCAACAAGATCGCGAAGGAAGGTCTTGATGTTTTTCCGCGGGATAAGTATGAAGCAGGCGACGCCTTCGCCCTGCCCGACGCTATAATACTGCGCAGTTTCAAAATGCACGATATGGAACTGCCTGAATCTCTGCTTGCTGTAGGCAGGGCCGGTTCCGGCGTCAACAACATCCCTCTTGACGCCTGCTCCGAAAAAGGAATCGTTGTATTCAACACCCCGGGCGCCAACGCCAACGCTGTCAAGGAGCTCACCATAGCCGGCCTGCTCCTTGCCTCGCGCGATATCGCCGGAGGCATAGCTTACGCCCAAACATTAAAAGACAAAGGCGACGAAGTGCGCGCGCTCGTTGAAAAAAACAAAAAACAATTCGCGGGAACTGAAATCGCCGGAAAAACTCTCGGCGTGCTGGGACTCGGAAAGATCGGCGTCATGGTGGCCAACGCCGCCCTTGAGCTCGGTATGAAAGTCACAGGATGCGATCCTTTTCTCTCCGTGGAATCCGCGTGGGCTCTCTCCTGCGATGTGCGGCGCGCAAAAAAAATGGAAGATATTTTCGCCGAGGCGGATTATATCACACTGCACATGCCTCTCAACAGCTCAACGCGGGGCATGATAAACAAAGAAAAACTCAGCCTCATGAAAAAAGGCGTCAAACTCCTCAATTTTTCGCGCGGCGAGATAGTGGATACAGACGCTCTGGCGGAAGCTCTTGAGACAGGCAGAGCGGACCGCTATGTCACGGATTTTCCCGACGAGAAAGTGCTGAAAATGAAAAATGTCATAGCAATACCCCACCTCGGGGCGTCCACCGAGGAAGCCGAGAACAACTGCGCCGTCATGGCGGCCTCGCAGCTCAGAGATTTTATTGAGACCGGCAATATCAAAAACTCGGTGAACTATCCCGACTGCGAGCTTGAGCCGTCTTCAGAGTTCAGATTGCTTGTCATGAACAGAAACATACCCAACATGGTCAGCCAGATATCTTCCCTGCTCGCTAAGGGGCGGATGAACATCGTTGAGATGCTGAACAAAAGCAAAGGCGATTACGCCTACTGCATCATTGATATACCTGAAAAACCCGGCCGTGATATCATCGCGGATATGCTGAAGATAGACGGCGTGATCCGCACCCGCCTCATCCGAAAATAAAATGGATATTTTTGGCTGCGGGGGGAGGAATCGAACCTCCACGGACGGCTTCAAAGACCGTTGTCCTACCATTAGACCACCCCGCAAATTTATCTGATAAGGCAGGCCGGGCTCTGCCCACCCTCTTACAAAATATCGTCCGCTTCAGGCAGACTCCTACAAAGATTCCTCGGCTTCCTGCCTGCCGGCAGGCAGGTGACTCGGAATGACAAGTCCGAAGGGATGCCTTCGGCAAATGTCCCTCCTGGAAAATTATTTTTGTTCTTCCGGAGGACGGCCGACGCTGTCAGAAACAGCGGGCCCCTGAAGAGGCTGTGCGCTCTTATCAGCTCCGGCAGTGTCAGCGGATACCGGAGCGGACCGGGCCTCGCCGGCCTTTTTGGCGAGCGCCTGTTTATATTTTTCTATCACGGCATTATCCAGACGATGCCTCATCTCGGTGGTAATGGGATGGGCCACATCCCGATATTTACCGTCCTTTTTCTTCTTGGCCGGCATGGATATGAAAATACCTTTTTGCCCCTCTAACACCCTTATGTTGTGCACGACAAAAGACGCGTCAAAGGTGACGGCGGCAAAGGCTTTCATCATCCCGTCTTCGCGGAGAAAAATCCTCACATCGGTAATTTCCATTCCACTACCTCCCGCTTGCATCATCCCTCATCCCTGCGGCAACTCCGCTTCAGTCGGATATTACAGACTGATTTATTTTACAAAAAGCGGACGATTTTACAAGAAGTCTCCATCGCGGCGAATTTCTTAGCGGCGGCGGGGTCATTGAATATACCAAAGACAGTGGAACCGCTGCCGGTCATAAGGGCTCTTCCGGCGCCGGCCTCAAGAAGCTTTTTCTTCTTCGCCTCGAGCTCCGGCCGGAGGCTGAAAGCCGCTTCCTCAAGGGCGTTGTATAACACGAGGCGTCCGGGCATCCTGTAGTCTGCCCCGCGGAAAGAGCTCCCGGGCAGGCTGTCGAAATGTTCATAGACCTTTTTGGTTGAGAGCGGCCGGCCGAAGCAGAGGACAACCGCGCCATTTATCTTCCTCCGGGACGGCTCCAGTTTTTCGCCCCTCCCTCGTATCCATACAAACGGGGATCTCATAAGAAAGAGCGGCACATCTGAACCGAGCCCGGCGGCTATAGCCATTTTTGATTTTTCCGTCAGGCGAAGCTCCCACAATCTGTCTATGGCTTTTATGACGGCGGCGGCATCGGAACTTCCTCCGCCCATGCCCTGCCCCGGAGCTATTCTCTTCACAAGTTTGATCCGGACGCCGGGAAAAGGGCACTGTTTCCGGATGGCGAGCGCGGCGGAGACACATATATTCTTCCGGCCCCGAGGGAGCGGCCATGGCGAATCCATATCAAGACTGATGCCGTCGCATTTCTCAAGAGTGAGACTGTCCGAGAGGCTGATTTTGCCCGTGAGACTGACTATTTCGTGAAAACCGTCAGGGCCGGCCGGTTTTTTAACATCCAGAAAAACATTGAGCTTCGCCGGCGCTTCCGTTTTAATTTTTTTCACACACGATATCGCTGACTTCTATGTCGGCGGAGCCCTTTCTGAAATAGACGAGGAACCTCACGGGGGAGCCGTCGACCATAAATGCCGTCATTTTTTTCAGATGGAAGGGATTTTTCGCGAAACGGAAATATATTTTGCCGCCGCGGCTTTTGACCGATTTAATAAAAGCCGATTTTCCTTTCAGAGCGTCAATGACTTCCGAGGCTATCGCCGACGCCCGCTCATCTCTGAAACCGGAACCCATGGCGTCTATCAGAATAAAATCCGTGACACCGGAACCGCTTTTGAGAGCACAGGAATAATAACCTTCGGCGAAGCCCCTCAGCCTCATATCCCCGAACATTGAAAAATTTTCCCGGGCGAAAACAGACCTCGCATGAAGCGCGCCGGCAGAGTGAGGAGCGCGAAGGCCGGCGCAGGAAATCAGAAAAAAGAAAAAAAGAGCGGCAAAACGGATATCAGTGCGCGGCATCGATCTTCTTTTTCAGAACGGCCTTATCTCCGCCGAAAGATAACGCTTTTTTGTAAGTCTTCAGGGCATGAGCTTTCCGTCCGAGTTTCATATAAGCGTCCCCCAGATGCTCCCAGATGGTGGGGTCATCCTCCAGAGAAGCCACTTTTCTGAGTAGTTTCAGAGCCGTGTTGTAATTGCCCTGCTTGTAATGCACCCAGCCCAATGTGTCCATATAGGCGCTGTTCTGAGGTGATAACTTCAATGCTTTTTCTACATAAGAGCGCGCCTTTTTAAGATTGATACCGGCCTCAGCCCAGCTGTAGCTGAGATAATTCAAAGCCCTGTGATTCTCGGGATCTTTTTCTATGGCTCTTTCAAAAGTCTCATAAGTTATGCTTTTGTTGCCGAGAGAATCAAAGCACACGCCCTTAAGGAAATATATCTCCGTGTTTTCGCCGCCGTATTTTTCCGAGTTCTCGAGCGCGTCAAGAGCTTTGCTGTATTCCTTCGCGTCCATGTATATCAGGGCAAGCGAATAATAAACCGGCGCGTTTTCGGGGTTTATGCCCACGGCTCTGCTGAAATATTCTTCGGCGTTCTTTTTATCCCCAAGGTTCAGGTAAGCCAGGCCCAGATACATCTCCACCTCGGGGTAATCGTCCTGCACGACATGTATTTTTAGGAGCACATCCCTGAGTTTTTCCCACTGCCTCTGTTTCTCGTAGATTCCGGCGAGCGCCGCTATGACAGAAAAATTATCAGGATCTTTTTCCAGCGCCTTGAGAAAAACAGTTTCAGCCTCCTCATATTTCCCGTTCCTGCTGTGTATCTCTCCTATTTTAAGAAGAGGATTCACCGAATCCCGGTCGAGCTCAGCAAGCGCAATGTACTGCTCCACGGCTTTGTCCCATTTTTTCCCCGCTTCATAAAAAACAGCCATGGTCAGGCGCATGACGGGATTGTCCGGATCTTTTTTGACGGCGTTGACAAAATGTATCTCCGCTTTGTCATAGAGTTCCTTTTTCATGTATATCCTGCCCAATGAAAAATCAATGTCAGCGCTGTCGGGTTTCAATGCCGAAGCGCGAAGATAATAATCCACCGCCTTATCAGTGTTGTCCCTGATTTCATAGACACTCGCCATATAAAAAAATGCCGCGAAATTCCTGCCGGCCTTCTTAAGGAGAGCTGAGGCCGTTTCCATTACCTTATCATAATTGCCCAAATCAAAATACACGGGCAGAATTTCTTCCATCAGATAGGCCGATTCAGGGTCAAGCGCGCGGGCTTTCTCAAGTTCCGCCAGCCCCTCAAGGTACTTACCCCCTTTGAAATACCTCGCGTAAAGAAGATAGTGAAACATGGCATTATTCCCGGTCTCCACCTCCGTTCTGACGGCGGCGAAGACAGGCGCGGAAAAGCAGAGCGTGAACAGAATAACAGCGCATAGCAATGACTGACTGTCTGGCAGACAGGCGCGCGCGGCATTTCCAATCGTAGCGGCGGGATTGCCATCCCGCGATTCGGATAATGAGGCGGCAGTAAGTATTTTATTTTTCATATCTGTCTTCCTTTACGGGGTGCATCAGCAGACCGGAGGGCAGCTTGGGCCAGAAAAATGTGGATTTCTGCCGCATTAGCTTTCCCGTCTTCAACACTTCCCTGATTTTGTTTTTATCAAGCGTGGTTTTCCGGTCATCATGAGAGAGAATGACGCAGCTCTCGTCTGAAAAATCGCATATATACACCATGAGGTATTTGGCTGAGCCGTCTTTTTCAAAATTCTCACGCGACACTCTGAGCCGGTGATGGCCGTCGGCGATAACGAATTTCTTTTTCCCGAGAAACGAAAGTAGCTCGGCGCCGATTTTGGGCTGAATGCGGTAAAGCGCGGCTTTTTCACCGGGAATGCTGTAAAAAGATTCCTTCTTCGCTCCCGTGAGAGCTTTTTTGATGCGCCGCGAAACCCCTTCCGTTATCAAAAAGATCGGCGAAAAATTTACGGGCAGTTTTTTAAGAAGACGGCTCCGGTCAAGGCGGTGCTTTCTGTGAGTTTTTTCATGCGGGATAATGCTTTCTGCTGATGTTTTGCTCCAGTCAAGACGGGCGACGATACCCGCGCGGCTGTATTTTTTGCCGGAAAGCTCAAAGTCCTGTGTCAGGAGGAAAATCCCCTCTTCACCTCTGATTATATTTTTTCCCTCCCTCCATCTTCTAAAAAAATCAGCTGCCCTCGAAAAACTGTTTCGCCTGCCGTCATCCGAAGGATACTTCCGGCCCAGCACAAGACGCACGACATTCCTCTTGTGACGGCGGTATAGTGTTTTTTGATCAGCCGCGCTGATAATGTCGTAGGGCGGCGCGATAAAAGCGCTCTTATCGTACGGCCCGGCGTAAATATAAGGCCTGAATGTCTTGAGTGTCACCATGGCGTGATTGTAATAAAAAAGGGGGACGGAGGAAAGTCGGACTTTCCTCCGTCCCCCTTTTTTGTTTACTTTTTGAACTGGATATCCATCTCACGACCGTCATCAAGCCGGAGCTTGAGCATTTTCTCCTTCGGCTCATCAAAATTAACGGCCGTTATGATTGTCTTCATGTCGTCATTATCTATGGTGAGCACACCGGGACCGGGCAGGCGTTTCCGGCAATAGAATGTGAGAGCGCCTCCGGACATCTTGAAACGCGATGAGCCGCGCCATTTCTTTCCGTCAGATGAAAGCTCAAAATCTTCGGAAGATGTCTTTACATCTATCTTCCCGTCATACTGGGCGGGGGCTTTAAGGTTCAGCTCAAGAGGCAGTCCCGCGAGAAAACCCCGGTCACTTTTAATTTCCAGTTCTATGTTGAGCTCTTCTTTCTCTCCGGCCGCCCAGGAAGACTCCTTATCCAGATATTCTCCTTCCAGTTTTTCGGGAGAAGTTGGAGAAGCTCCCGCTCCCACGCTTGTTTTTTCTCCCTGCTTACAGAGGATTTTTCCGTAATCGTTAAAAACATCCACCATGCCGTCAAGGACATACACCTCGGTCATATTGCCCAAGGCCCGCACGCCGAATTTTGTGCCTCTCACGGCAGCCACGGCCTGAGGCGTGCGCACCCTGTAGTCGGCTCCGGGCCGCACCTTTGAAAGAATCTCGCCGAGGATCATATCCATTTCTTCTCTTCTGTCTCCCTGCTTTTCGCTGAGCTTGATCACGAATTCCGTTTCCTCGTTCACCTCTATTTCTATGCCGCTTATAAAGTTTATGACGGCGCGCGATTTTTTAGCCGTTTTTACCCTGTCCCCCTCAAAAAGAAAATCACCGGTTTTCGCTTTTACCCATTTGCCGGCGGAAGACGCGCTCATCACCGACACCCTTCCTGCTGTCTCGCTGATTACGGCCAGGGGGGACGCGGCATCAAGAACCGCCGTATACGGGCTGACGCACAACAGCGCCGCAAACATCACAAAAACCGTTAAGCCCCCGGCCCTTTCAATTATTCTCATTTGATTATCTCCACTTCAGCGTTTTTAATTTTCAGCTTTCCCGCATTTATCGCATCCAGCGCTTCTTTGAGAGAACCCCCGCCGATTGTGATATCCGACGGCCCGTATCCTTCCAGCGCCGAGAGAACGCCTTTGTCCTTTATCTTAGACCTGATTATTTTCCAGGCTTCATCCAAACTGTAATCCGCCGACTCCTCCGTTTTTGCAAGCGATTTTTCCTTAAGGTCACAATCAATAATGACAACCGCGCTTTTCTTCAGCTCTATTTCCCTTATATCGCTGTCATAGCCGTCCTTTTCAAATATGAGGTTATAGGCGCCGCTTTTCACGCTCATCAGTTTATAAAAACCTTTGGCATCTGTCCGGGTTTCGCCCGCGCTGCGATACTCACCGCCGGGGCTTTTTTTCATCAGTTTGACAAGCGCTTTATCCAGAGGGTTCTTTTGCTCGCCGCTGAACACCTGCCCTTTGACGACAGCGCTGCCTGACTCCTCTTCACTTTCCGCGATTATGGATGCGGCGGAGACGGATATGTTATTTCCCGTATAGGCCCTGTCTTCCGCCACATTGACATTGACGGCTTCGCCCTCTATACCTCCACCCGCAACTGATATTTTGTATTGGCCTTTGACCAGTTTTTCAAA
>Ga0210017_1002080_pt1 | contig 17258 bp, 13 predicted proteins | sample CryGeyCG2014_020_FD_183966 | JGI IMG/M metagenome (GOLD analysis project Ga0210017, IMG submission 183966) | Groundwater microbial communities from aquifer - Crystal Geyser CG08_land_8/20/14_0.20 (SPAdes) (version 2) | ecosystem: Environmental > Aquatic > Deep subsurface > Groundwater | place... | reverse complement strand
CATCTTCGTCTTGAAGCACTCTTGATGCGGCGGCAAGCCCTGTAATGTCAATGCCTCTTTTGAGAAAAATATCGTCGGCGGATTTGCAAGTCGCTTTAACTTCGTGTCCTTCGGGTTTATTTATGAGGAATACCTCTCTTGAACCTTTCCACTGAATAACCGCGGCGATTTGCCCGTCCTCGGAGACGTCATAATCGGTCACTCCGGTTTTTATAAACGTGAGATTTAAGGGTTTTTTAAAATTCAATTCCGTTAAAGAAACCTTATAGATGTCGCTGAAACCCCCGTTTTCGGAAAGAAAATAAAGTTCTCCTCCCAGTATTACCGGTTTTCTCTCGGAGTATTCCGAGTCGGTCAGCCACGTCTTTTTATTCTGCTCCGTATCAAGGCACCGCAAATCAAGTTGTCCGTTTCTCTCGCAGGAATAAATTATTAAATGGCGCGCATAATCCGCCGTAAAAGAATCTTCGTAATCGGAGTCGTTCGTTAAGTTCACCGTTTTTTCTCCATCGTAAAAAAAGATATCGCTCTGTGAATTTAAATCGGCGCAGACGAGAAAACCACCGCCAGATGCGGGTTTTATTTGTCTTATCTCCGTAAAAGGAACGCTTTGCTTACTCGTAATTTTACCGTTTTTCATGAAAACGAGATACGGTTTCTCGTTTTTCCAGGCGTTATAAACAATCACCTCGCCCGTTTGCGCCCGGCCATCGCCCACACGATCGAAATAATCCTTTTTATTTTTAAGCAGGCGGCGCTCTTTTTTACTTTTCCGATTATACAGTATAATATCGTCATAACCCAAGCCGTCGTAAACATAAGACACCTCGTCCCCCGAAAAAAGAGGACTTCTTGCCCTGTAAAAATTAAATGACGGCGATATTTTCTTCCCTAAAACCTCAGGGTTGTTCCGCGCTGATGTTTCTTCTTTATACATTTCAGAAAGATATTTTTCAAAACGGCTGTCAAATTCCCTTGTGTCGATATTTATGACTTTCTTCATTGCGACATTCTGTTCCCAAACCTGAGGGAACTGTCTAATGAGTTCAAACACTTTCTTTTTGCCGAATTTCCGCGCGAGAAAAATGAGCATTTTCTGCGACTGCTTGTAAGCCAGATAAACCCTGTAACCTTCCAAATGGTCAAAAGAAAGCATGTCCTCGGCGGGTATAATCAGGCCGTTGAGATAAATGTCGCGGAGAGCCCCCGCGTCTTCCCCGTCCCATCTATCCGAGCAGAATTCGGCGAGCCCTTCCTGCATCCAGAGAGGTATCGGATAAACCATGAGGCGCACAAGCGAGAGCGACCGCCAGAAACCGCCGTAAAAGATTTCAAAACTTGCGATGTGCGTGAACTCGTGCTGAATAATGTGTCTCATTTCCTCGGGAGAAGTGTAAAAAGGCATAACTAACCTGTTCTTGAACGGCTCCGAGAATCCGCCCGTGCCCCACGAAACGGGCGCGATTCTGTTTGAATGAAAATCGGGATGACTCTCAAAGAAAAAAAATGCGGGTTTTTTTTTCAGATTTATGTCAAGAAAATTCGTAACTTCGCTGTAACTTTTCTCGAGCATCCGAGAAATTTCAGGGATACTGCCCTTTATTTCGGGATAATAATAAACCGTAAAATGCTTTGTGTCGCAGAGATGCCAGGCAAAAGTTTTTGTATATATCTGATTTTTTCCGAATTCAGCCGCTCGTAGAAACCCGCACAAAAAAAATACGGCCGGAATCAGCCGCAGCCAAATCATAATTCCCCATCTGCCTGCCTGTGCTGACAGGCGAGAAGTTGTAACGCAAGATTCTCTATAAGCACTTTTGTTACCGACTTTCGCTGGCAAATTTTCAAAAGAAATATTGTCTATAATGTTTCGTAAATAGAGATTGTTTTCTTGTAAAATCATTTAAACTACCTTTAACCATACGGACTTGCTTTTTACAAGATTTCCAAAAATCTTGTAAAACCGCCTTAATTTTTTAATTCAGTCATCCCGGGAAGCCTATATTTTGTTCCTTTCACGTACCCTGATGAAGGGATAATCTGAATTAAAAGTCCATGCCTAACCCAACTTTTCAATATTTGCGTCATCTTATCTCTTTGAACTATGCCTGTTATTTTTCTTGCTTCTTCATTTGTAATATATCTATTCTTCTCAAGATAAAAATTTATTTTTTCCCATTCTGATACTATTTTTTCATTTAACAAAATAACTTTTACAGCATCTTGTAAATTTGGATATGTCCAAAATATGGGCGGATAAAGACTTTGCGATTTCATTTCTGACCGCATCGTTTTTACTCCTTCGTTCTGATCTAAACCAATTAAACGCTTAAATTCAATGGTTTGAGTTTCAACGGGGACTTTTAATATGTCTTTTATTAATTCTTCCTGTGTCATATTTTTCTATCACCAAATTAGTGGCTTAATAAATTTATCATCCAAATCTTCTATATTCCCGCCGCCGCTACCGCTTTGGCGGACAGGGATTTTTGTTCCGTCTTCAAATTCAACTTCGTTAGCACTGATCCTTTTACTAATCGGGGCAGGTGATGTTTCACATTTATCGGTTGGTTTGTCGTCGGGACTGCCGCGCCAAGATGAGCAACATTTTCTGCTCCCCGTAATAAGTTCATAAAAAGCCCGCGCCTGTAAAGACAAGAAAAAATTTTGTTTAATTTTCGGTAGATGAAAGTTGCGCAGCAATTTCATTATTTCTTTTCTTCCTATGAAGTTAAACGAAGGCAACAACACCGTCATAATTTACGGCCTCCTTTCCGTGAAAGGTAGGTTCGCACATAGCATCGGTGCTGTCGCAAATGTTGTTGTAAAGAGCCCTACTCTTTTTTGAGAATGTCGCCGATGCTGAAACCCGAAGACGGCGAAGAATAATATTGCTGCATTGTCTCGTTTTCTTTCTGATTTAAAAGTTCCCTGATGCTTAACTCAACCATTCTGCTGTTTTCATTCACTTTGATGACCACGGCTTCAATCTGCATTCCCGGAGTAAAGCCCTCCAGATTCTCGGTCTTTTCGTTTGCGACCTGAGAAATGTGAATAAACCCCTTTATATCGTCCTTAAGGTCAACAAGTATCCGGTCATGAGTTGTGCCCGTAACAGCGCATTTTACAATTCGCCCGCTTTCGTAATCCTTAAACGGATTTTCCTGCATCTGTTTGAGCCCTAAATATATTTTCTGCTCGGAAGGATTTATTTCCAGAATCTTTACCTGAACCTCATCCCCTTCCCGCAAGACATCGGACGGATGCTGGATTCTCTCCTTCCACGAAAAATCTTTTAGCAAAATAAATCCCTCTATACCGCCGGGTAATTCCAGAACGGCTCCGTTTTTTACAAGACGGGTTGCCAACCCCGATATGATATCTCCTAAGGAATGTTCCGTGGCGAACTTGCTCCACGGGTTTTCCTGCGTATTTTTTGCGCTGAGCGATATTCTCCTCGCTGTCCTGTCTACATTAAGAATCATCACCTCAATCTCGCTTCCCACGGTCAGCGCCTCGGAGGGCTTCAGGTTTTTCGTCCATGAAAGCTCGCTTACATGAAGAAGACCTTCAAGACCCGGTTCAAGCTCCACAAAAGCGCCGTAATCAACCACTCCCCTTACGATTCCCTTGTGAATACTGCCGACGGCATATTTTTCAGAGGCGCTGTCCCACGGCTGGGGCTTCGTTTCCTTCAAGCTCAAAGAAACCCTGTTTTCCGTTTTATTGAGCTTTATTATTTTAACCCTGATTTTCTGTCCGATTGCCAGCTCGTCGGAGACCTTTTCGGTTCTGCCCCACGAAATATCCTTTATGTGGAGCAACCCTTCAAAACCCCCGACATCCACAAAAGCTCCGAACTTTGTGATGCCTTTGACAACGCCATCCCTTTCTTCGCCTTCCCTGATGTCTTCCCAGAACTTCCGCTCTTTTTCTTTGTATTCTTCTTCAACAACGTCGCGCCATGAGACAACGATATCGCTTTTCTTTTTGCTGAATTTCTTTATCTTGACGGGAACCGTCATTCCTATTGTTTCGCCGATGTTTTTGACCGGAGGATAACCTATCTGCGAATTCGGCATAAATGCCTCTAAACCGCCGACGGAAACAAGCACGCCGCCGTTTATCTTCTCTTTTATTTCGGCTTCCACCGTCCCGCCCGTCTCATACGCTTTTTCAATTTCATCAATATGTTTATATTTCAGGGCCCTTGTGTAGGAGAGCGTCGGATGACCTTCGGTGCCGGACAAATCAATAATGTAAACGTCAATTTCCTGTCCAACTGCCAAACCGTCTACGGAGGATATTTCCGAAAGCGGAATAATGCCCTCCATCTTCGCTCCGATGTCAACGATAACGCCGGACTGCTTCGATACATCAAGAACCGTTCCTTTCACGACCTCGCCTTTGAATAATTCCGGAATCTCCCCGACCGCCTCTTCCATCAAATTTTTCATTTCACTCATCTTACCACCTTTCCGTTATGCGCGGCTTTGTTTTCTTAACCGCGCTTTTTTTATTTTCTTCACTATTTCCAGCACGAGTTCCCTCGGGGACGAAGCGCCCGAAGTTACGCCCACGGGATAAATTATTTTTTTCCGCAGTAACTCGTTTTCACCCGTCACAATTATCACGGGGCAGATGTTTTTCACAATCTTTGCGAGATTTTTCGTGTTGCTGCTTTTCCTATCGCCTACTATTATAACCATTTTAGATTTTTTTGCAAGCCCTATTGCCTCTTTTCTTCTCACCTTTACCTCATTGCAAATTGTATCAAACACAAGAGCGTCTTTGTTTTTCTTCAGAATTTCCCCCGATAACCTCTCAAATGTTTCGCCGTCAATTGTTGACTGACCTATAACCGCCGCTTTGCGGCTCTTTTTTACCAACGCCGCCGACGAGACGCTTCTTATAACGGCCGCGCTTTTCCCCGCGCGCGAAAGAAGAGCTTTCACTTCCGCATGGTCAGGAGTGCCTATTATTATAATGGAAAACTTTTCCTTTTTAAATTTTTCTATGGAGGCGTGTATTTTTTTTAGTATCGGGCAAGTGAAATCAAATATTTCGCAGTTCTTTTTTCTTAAATGTTCTATCGTTTCAAGAGGCAGACCGTGAGCGCGGATTATGACCGAAGAGCCCGCAGGTATGAGGCGGCAATTTTTCACCACGATGAGACCTAATTTCTTAAGACGCTGGATCACAAAAGTATTATGAATAAGCTCACCGATGCAATAAATTTTTTTTTCTTTCAGAAGTTTTTCCGTTTTCCTTACGGCTATTGTCACGCCGCTGCAGAAACCGACGAAACGCGCAACCTTAATTTGACGCCGCATTGATGCCGTCCCTTATTTTAGCGCATATTTTCTCCGAAATTTCCCTCGTATACGGCATTTTTCTTTCCGGAAATTCAAGAGGTTCGCCGAAAGAGACGCTCGCTTTCAAACCCCGCCGCGCAAATTTATTAGTGCCTCTGACATAAACCGGCACCACGGGTTTATTTGTGTTGTATATGATGTATGAGACGGCGCGGCGGATGTTACCGAGGCGGGGGTTGCCTGTTTTATTTCTTGTGCCTTCGGGAAAGACCAGTAGATTGCCGCCGGAATTAACGGTGTTGACGGCTTTTCTGAAAGATGCTCTATCGAAAAAACTCCTGTTAACTGGAAAAGTGTTTAGTTTCCTTAATAAAAACGCCGTAAAAGGCGAGGCGAACAGTTCTTTTTTCGCCATAAAATTAAGAGTACGACCCGAAGCGGCTATTGCTATTACGGGAGGGTCAAAATTGGAAAGATGATTTGAACAGAGAATTGCCCCGTCTGAAGGAGGCAATTTGCCTCTCGTTTCAAGATGAGCAAAGACCTTAAAAAAAAACTTTAAGCATACATATACAAAATGATATAAGTAATTATTTTCCTTGTTTTCATATTTGTTTTTTTCCATTTTACTTTATTATTTTTTTATTTTATTACTTTTTTACTTTAATACTTTTTACGATTATTTCCGCAACTTCTTTGATTGTCTTTTTCGTGGAATCAATAACACACGCGCCTTCGGGTATTTTTAGCGGACACAAACCCCTGTTTTGATCAAGGGCGTCGCGCTTTCTGATATCGGAGGCAATCTCATCCATTTCCACATCCGTTCCCTTTTCCCTAAGTTCCGCATACCGCCGGCGGGCTCTTTCGCCGACACTCGCGTCAAGATAAAACTTGAAAGGCGCTCCCGGAAAAACAACCGTACCTATGTCCCTGCCTTCCATCACGACGCCCTGCTTTTTTGAAAAGTTTCTCTGCATATCCCGAAGGCATTTCCTCACTTCGGGAATTGCGGCTATTATGGAAGTGCGATTGGTGACGTTGCGCGAACGGATTTTGTCCGAAACGTCCTCCCCGTCTAAAATAAGTTTTTCTTTCTCAAAACGCATTTCGGATTTGAGGGCAAGTTCTATAATGCCGACGGTGTTTGAAAAATCAACGCCGTTTTTTATTGTCTTGTAAGTGACCGCCCTGTACATCGCTCCCGTGTCTATGTATGTCAAACCCAATTTTTCGGCGACGATTTTGGCGATTGTGCTTTTCCCCGCTCCCGCCGGCCCGTCAATCGTAACGATAATATTTTCCTTCACTTGTAAATACTTCTCCAAATCTCCCTCCCTATCTTTCCCCCTTTGGAAAAGGGGGATATAAGGGGGATTTGAAAAATATTAAGGACGTCCCCATTTTCCCACGAGAATTTTTTTCAGGGTCCTGAAAAAACCGGGAAACGATATTTTAACGCACGAGACGTCGTCTATTACCGTTACGTACGGGGCGCTTCGCACAGCGAGCGCCGCAAGAGAAAGCATCATAACTATTCTGTGGTCGCCGAACCCCGTGACGGAGGCGCCTCGCAGAGGAGTGGGTCCTTTTATTCTGAAACCACCCGGAAGTTTTTCTATGTCCGCCCCCATCTTCTTAAGCTGAGAGAAGACCCCTTCAATTCTGTCGCATTCTTTTACTCTCAATTCCTCGGCGCCCGTTATGAGAGATATCCCCCGGGCTTTTGTCGCAACGAGCGCAAGAAGCGGCACCTCGTCTATCATTGCCGGTATATCATCGGCAGAAAAATCCATTCCCCGCAAAACGCTTTTGAGAACGGTAATATCGCCTGACGGTTCTCCGTATGAGTATCGCCTATTTTTAATTCTGTATTTTAATCCCATTTTTCCGAGAGCTTTCAGAAAACCCGTCCTTGTGGGATTCAAACCCACATTTTTAATTGTGAGAACGCTTTGAAGCATCACCGCCGCCGTTATGAAAAAAGCCGCGGAGGAAAAGTCCCCTGGCACGCTTATTTTCGCCGGCTTTAATTTGCCGCCGCCCTCAATTGCGAGAAAGTCCCCTTTTTTTTTGAAACGAGCGCCGAAAAAAGGAAGCATCCTGGCCGTGTGGTCGCGGGACGGTATTTTTTCTTTAAGCATCGTCTCTCCGGAAGCATTTAATGCGGCAAGCATAATTGAGGTTTTTACCTGAGCGGAAGCAATCGGCATAATATACTTTATAGCGCGAAGGTCGGATGAACCCCTGACAAAAAGAGGAGGAAACCCCCGTCGGCTTTTTATACGAGCGCCCATCGCCGTAAGGGGCGATGTGATTCTTTCCATCGGTCTTTTGGAAAGCGACCTGTCGCCGACGAGTTTTGCGCTCATATTCATTCCCGCAATCATTCCACAGAGAAGCCGCATTGTCGTGCCTGAATTTCCGCAATAAACATCGCGAGCCGGGCTTTTAAGTTTTCCGCCCGTTATGTAAACATTTTTCCCGCGGCGTCGGATGATCGCGCCAAGGGATTTCAAAGCGTTTAGCGTCGAAAGACAGTCCTCCCCAAAAAGATAATTTCTTATTTCGCTTTCGCCGTTCGCCATTGCGGCGAAAATGGCGGCGCGGTGCGATATTGATTTATCGGGCGGAACTTGGACGCTTCCTCTAACGGCTTTTGCCGATTTTATTCTCAATTTTTTCATATCCTGTTTTAATTTTATTGAGACGCCCTGTGAGTTTTCTACTTTTGAGACATTCCATCATATTTTCAAGTTTATTTATAAAGACCTTTACATTTTTAGAGAGAAACGCGCGGTTTTCTTTGAAAATCGCGTTCCAAACGGCGGGAGAACTTTTTGCGACTCTCGTGATATCCCTGAAACTTCCTGCGGCGGCTTCTTTCGCCTTTCCATTTTTTTTCTCAAAGTCAAGAAACATTTCCATAAAGCAAAACGAAATCAAATGAGGCAGATGACTCGCCACGGCCGCGAACCTGTCATGGCGGGCGGGCCTCGTGATGAGACAGGATGCTCCGGTTTTTTCCCACATTTCCGCAACGACTTTCAAAGCGTTTCTGTTTGTTTCTTTAACGGGAGTTATGAAAACGCTGCTTTTTTCAAAGAGGTCACTCCGCGCATTTTCGCATCCGCTTTTTTCGCTTCCCGCCATCGGATGAGCGCCCACGAAACTGACTCCACATTTTTTAGCAAAAACGGAAAGACGAGCGCATATATTTGATTTGACGCTCCCGACGTCCGTAATAACCGCCCCTTTTTTCATTAAAGGAATTATTTTCTTTGAGATTTCTATTATGACGTCAACTGGCGTTGAGACGACGACAATATCGCAGCGACTCAAATCGGACAAATCCGTCGAAATCTCACTGCAAACGCCCAGAGTTCTGGCTTTGAGCAGATGTTTTCTGTTTCTGCCGACGCAAATAACTTCAAAACCGCTTGAAGTCAGTTTTTTTGCGAGAGAAGCTCCTATCAGACCCGCCCCCACGATGCCTATTTTTTTTAGAGTGTTCGCTTTTTTCCGCATAGTAGATGATAGTAAAATAATCGCAAACCATCAAATAAAAGAGTTTTTCCATCTTCCATCTCCATTTCTTTATAAGGGGGAAATTGAGACGGGGGGTTTATGAAATTGTGCCGGTGTCCAACGCCTTTTTGACGAGCGGAATAAATTCCTGAAATTTGAAGGGCTTTATCATAAACGTGCAGGGTCCCTGCGGTTTCAGCATATGATGCATTTCTCTGTCTTTAACAGAAGCAGAATTGAATATCACCGGAATATTGGCTAATTTCTTTTCTTTGCGCAGTTCCCCGACAGCTCTGTAACCGCTCAAACCCGGCATAATAATGTCGCAAATAATTAAATCGGGCGGTGAGGCCTTCGCTTTGAGAATGAGTTCTTTGCCGGTTTCCGCCTCCGTAATTTCGCAGTCGCCCAACTCCTCAAGCATCGCTCTTATCACTTCCCTGATTACGGTATCGTCGTCAACAAGAAGAATTTTTTTCATCTGTATCCCCTTCTCTCAATCTCCCCCTTTCAAGGGGGGAGATTGAGAGGGGGGGGTATTTTCATTATCCTTTGTGTCCGTCGCCAGTGGGCATAACCATTTCATACTATGACTGCATCGATTTAAGGAACTGCTCGTTTGAAGAAGTTTTTTTTATTTTATCTATTATAAACTCCATCGCCTCTACATTATCAACTCTCGCGAGGATCTTTCTCAAAATCCACACTTTATTTAGAACTTCTTCGCTTAAAAGAAGTTCTTCTTTCCGGGTGCCGCTTTTCGTTATGTCAATCGTCGGGAAAATTCTTCTGTCCGTGAGTTCCCTGGAGAGATTGACTTCCATGTTGCCCGTGCCTTTGAATTCCTCAAATATGACTTCGTCCATCCGCGAGCCCGTGTCCACGAGCGCCGTCGCTATAATCGTAAGGCTGCCCTGTTCTTCCGTGGCGCGGGCGGCGCCGAAGAATTTTTTCGGCTTCTGGAGAGCGCTTGATTCAAGACCGCCGGACATCACTCTCCCCGATGAAGGGGTGAGAGCATTGTGGGCTCTCGCAAGACGCGTGAGAGAGTCAAGCAGAATAACGACATCTCTGCCCATCTCAACCATCCGCCGCGCCTTCTCCATCACCATATCCGCCACCTGTGCGTGCCTCTGCGGGGCCTCGTCAAAAGTGGACGCGACAACTTCGGCGTTAACATGTCTGCGCATATCCGTGACTTCCTCAGGCCTTTCATCAATAAGAAGGCAAATTAGATATATTTCAGGATGATTTATGGTAATTGCCCGGGCGAGAGCCTGCAAGAGCATCGTCTTTCCCGTGCGGGGAGCTGCGACAATAAGACCCCTCTGGCCTTTCCCTATCGGAGTGAGAATGTCCATAACCCTCATAGATATAACGTTTCTTTCCGTTTCAAGGTTGATTTTTTTTGCCGGATGCATGGGCGTAAGTTTATCAAAATGAGGCCGTTTGAACGCTTCCTCCACCGTGAGGCCGTTTATGGAAGTGATGCTGTTCATCGCGTAATATTTTTCGTTGTTCACCGACGGATGCTTGCAGAAACCATTGAGAAGGTCGCCGTTCCTCAGGCGCAGTTTCTTAATAAGAACCGGGGCTATGTAAACATCGTCGTTTGACGGAAGATAGCTGTTTTCCTTCGCGCGCAGAAATCCGAATCCGTCCGGCAAAATTTCAAGATAACCTTCCTTTTCTTCCCTCGGAGGATACGCCGATGTTTCTTCGCCCTGCCGCTCTCCGTTATGGGAATTCGGACGCCACGCGGGCGCGGCAGGCGTCAAAGGAACTGCGGACGGCGCCTGAGGCGAAAGCGTCTCACTGACGGCTGGATGCACGTCCTCGGACGGTGCGGAATTGTTTTTAAGCACTTCGTCAATGAGTTCGTGTTTCTTCTTCTTCACCACATTTTTTATATTAAGAGAAGAAGCGATTTTCCTTATCTCCGGCAGTTTCATTTTACCGAGTTCTTCCATACTGTAAACTGACATTTTTCCTCCCTGTTTTCAATGGGGACGGTTCCTATTGATTGAACAATTTTACACAAAGTGGAGCCCCGCCCGCCTCAGGCGGACGGCTCCTCCACATTCTGCGGCTGGCGACACCCGCCGCAGAATATCCGCCTGAGGCGGATACCCGCTTCGTCCGCCTCTGGCGGATTGGGGGCGTTTCGCGAAGGCGGGTAAATAGGAACCGTCCCCATATACTGTACAATATTTCCAGCAGCTTTTTCGAAATTAAGATATTTTTTAAATCAGTATCAGTAGTGAAAGGTTATAAACAAACCGCATTTCTGTCAAGAGGCAAACAAAAATTACATTCTTTCAGGCGCGGAAATACCGAGGAGGTAAAGCCCTTTGCTTATTGTCTTCTTTATTCCGCCGATAAGAGTAAGCATCTGGCCTGAAAGTTTCCTGTCACTTACAATGACCCTGTTGCGGTCATAAAAGCCGTGAAAGGCGACGCAAAGATCCAGCAAATAAGTTATAATGTGATGCGGCGTCCTCTCCGAGGCCGAAAGTTTGATCGTGTCTCCAAATTCGCAGACCTTTTTCATAATAACGAGGGATTCACCGCCCAGCAAATCAACCGACCCAATTGCAGAGATTCCGGCTTCCTCGGCTTTTCTCAATATAGAACAAATTCTGGCGTGAGCATACTGAATATAGTAAACGGGATTTTCTTTGCTTTGTTTTTTCGCAAGTTCCAGGTCAAAATCAAGTTGTGCGGAGCCCTTCCTTGAAAGGAGAAAAAATCTCACGGCATCCGCTCCGACCTCGTTTATCACGTCCTTTGCGAGAAGAAAATTTCCGGCTCTTTTTGACATTTTCAAAATCTCATTGCCCCTCTTAATTCTGACAAGCTGGCAGAGTATGACTTCAAGTTTTTCAGGGCGATATCCGAGCGCGGCAACGGCGCTTTTAAGGCGCCCCACATAACCGTGATGGTCAGCCCCCCACACGTTTATGCACAAGGACGCTTTTTTGAATTTCTCGTTGTGATAGGCAATGTCGGAGAGAAAATATGTCGGGTCTCCGTCGGAGCGTATAAGGACTCTGTCTTTGTCGTCCACATCCGCAACTTTGAGCCACACCGCTTTGTCTTTTTCAAACACGGCATCCTTTTTTTTCAGTTTCTCCATCACCTCTGAAACGGCCTCGTCGTAAAGAGACGTTTCATAAAAAAAACTGTCAAATTCTATGTTTAATTTTTTAAGGTCTTCTTTTATTTCGTCAAGCGTTTTAGAAACGGCCTTTTTTTCTATTTCATCTTCCGTGTCGCCGGCTTTTATTTCAGAGGCGAGGCGGCTTATGAATTCGCCCGAATATCCGCCTTCGGGGGCTTCTCTGCCGTCTTTGGCGGCGATAACCGATTGAGCGAGAAGGTCTATCTGCTTTCCGCGGTCGTTTACGTAAAACTGCGTAAAAACATCATACCCGAGGTATCTCAAAATCCTCGCAAGGCTGTCGCCGATAACGCCGCCGCGTGCATGCCCTATATGCAGTAAGCCCGTCGGATTTGCCGAAACAAATTCAATAAGAATTTTCCCTTCCTGCTTTTTTAGAACGTTCTTTTCCCGGGAAAAAACCAATTCAACAAATTTCTCTTTCAGAAATGCTTCGGCGAGTTTCATATTGACGAAAGGCATGCGGATGGAAACACTTTCAAAATATCCCGAACTTTTAAGTTTTTCCGCAAGGCGTTCTGCAAGAATTTTTTTGTCCGGGCCCGGAAGTTTTACCGCCGCATTCGTCGCATAATCGCACTCTGTAAAATCCGGGGCGATGAGAACATCAAACGAAAGGCCCTCAACGCCGAAAGAGGAGCGAAGAATCCCTTCCACTACTTCCCTTATCTCTTCAATCATTTTTTATATCCTTACACAATCGTGATTTATATTCTATAATAAATTTTAATTATGCTCAATTGCAAAATTATTATAAACCCGACATCCGGCCAGGGCAAAGGGCTGTTTATGCCGTGGCTCATAAAGAGAGAGTTTGCCGTTCAGGATGACGACATCGTCCGCACAACGTGCCTTAAAGACGCGGAAGATAAAGCGCATTATTTCGCTTCAATAGGCGTAAACCCTATAATCGTCTGCGGAGGTGACGGCATACTCAATGCCGTTTTGAACGGCGTAATGAATGTTTCCGGAAACGTTGTCATAGGATACATACCGGCCGGAATGACAAACGTCGCCGCAAACGCCATAGGGATACCGCAGAATTTCAAACTTGCAATAAAAACCATCAAAAAGGGTTTTACACGCAAAATTGATGTCGGCAAAATTACAACCCCGTTCGAAAGCCGTTATTTTATTTCAATGGCGGATTTCGGTCTTATAGCCGACCTCGTGCGACTCGCGGAGGGAAACGCCGCCATAAAACGTCTTTTCGGGAAAATAGCCTATTATCTCATAGGTTTATACAAGTTCATTTATAAAAAAAGATTTTTCAGGGTCGTCCATAACGGCAAATATTTTGATAGTTTCAATTTAATATTTTCAAACGGAAAATTCTGGGGCGGAAAATTTTTCTGGAGTGAACACATATCAATTTCGGATGGTTCCCCCGATATTTTTGTTTTCGAAAATATGTCGTCCATAAAGCTTTTCAGAATTTTCATACTGTTGGTTATGCGCAAAAAAATAAGAGAGCCGGTGCATCTAAAAGGCGGTAAAATTGAAATTAGCGCCGATTATGAAGTGCCCTGGCAACTCGACGGGGAATTTATGGGCTGGACCTCAAAAGCCACTCTTGAAATCATTCCGAAAGCCGCAAAATTTATCTGCAAGAAAGAAAGGGGACGGTTCTAATTCTCGACTTTGATAGTTGAAGAGCACTTAAAAACAGGTTCTCGACGATAAAAAGTTCAAAAAGCCTTTTTCTGGCTAAAATGCAGTGATACGAATATCAGATAATTCCTTGACAAAACCGGACTGGCTATTGTCTAATAGCAGAGGCGAGGAGGTGTTGATATGTTTTTGAGAACAATGCAATTCAAAAATAAAGACGGTTCAACGAGAGAATACCTGCAGATTATCAAGAGTTATCGTCAGGGAAAAAGAACCCGTCAGAATGGCCGGCGTTCAGATTCCGCAGAGAGTTCAAGAAATGTCCTGAAATGCTTACTCAAGAGTTAAAATGTGTAGTGTAACGTCTCTTTATTTTTCATCTTTATCGTCGGAGACCCCTTTTTCAACTGTCAAAGTCGAGTATTATTGCAGGACTCCATTTTGTCAGCTTCCCTTTCCCTAAATTCTTGTCGCCAATTCAATTCGCCGTCTTTATTCGGATGCGTTGCACAGCAACGCTCTTTTTCATTTGTTCGAGGGGGGATTCTTATTAAAAAGAATTTCTGCTTTTTCCCAGTTCGGGGAAAAAGCATTCATCATGCTTTTGAATAGTTTCCCGTGGTTTGGTATTTTAAGATGCAGTAATTCGTGTATTATTACATAGTCCTGAAATTTTCTGGATTTATCTAATAAATCAGAGCTAAAACTTATCCATCCCGATGTTGAGCAGGAAGCCCATTTGTTTCTCATCTCTTGAACGCGAATCTGTTTTGGAATAACTTTTATTTCCTGCGCCCACTTATTGATTAGTGTTTTAAGCTCTGCTTTTGTTTTTGTCTTACTTTTTCTCATTGATTTTTAAAAGCCTTCCAACTATGGAAAACATTTTCCCTTTTCCGGTTACGGGCAGCAAAATACGGTATAATTCTGCTTTCATCTGCCGCATTTCTTCAATGTTAAAATTATAATTCGGGAATCGAAGAAAGATGGAATTAATCAAATACGCAAGAGATTCAGGATTTTCAATTTCCGCATGTTTAAGCACCCAGAAAATGGTGAATGTATTAGCATCCATGCCTTTTTCTGCCTGCTCTTTTTTTGATTCAACAATATCCTGTATAAGTTTTTCAATTGATTTCAGAGATTCTTTTGTCGAGCATTGCCTGTCATCATAATTTTCTCTTATGGTTTCAGCCCGTTCACCTATAGGAATTAAATAGGGAGAGTCGCCGGATTCTTCATCTACAGTTTTTCTTATCCTATTAATAAGGTTAATTATTTTGGTGTTGTCCGATGAATGATCTTCCTTTATGGCTTTTAACGTATTATGGTCAATCTTTACTTCATTCATTGTATCTTTAAGGCCAGATACTGAGACATTACCGCGGACAAGCATTGATGTTTTTCTGGCAATATCATCATAAAATAATGGTTTATTCCGGTAAGCATTTTTTATAATTCTATAAAGCAAAGCCAGCCGGTTAAAAGAAGCAATATAATCCCTTAAATCAGGAGAAGGGGAAAGTATTTCATAAAGAGTTTCCGCCTCTTTATATAATTTATAGAATTTTTCGCGTTTATTTTTATCTGAAAAAGCGTCAATTGCTTTCTCAATTGTTTTATCATCAATTTTGCCTTTTAACAGTTCAAGATGAGGTTTTGCGTTTTCGGTTATGAGTTTTTTGAAACGATCAAAAAGCAGGGAAAGGTTTTCAATAACTCCGTTAACAACATCAGAATCGAAAGCCAGCGCTTTTTCAAGTTTTTCAAATATGCCGACAAAATCAACAACAAGCCCGCAGGATTTCCTGTTATTATCATCAATTTCATAAGGCCGGTTAACTCTGGCAATTGCCTGTAAAAGCACGTGATCGCGCATGGGTTTATCAAGATACATACTGTAAAGGATAGGGGCATCAAATCCTGTAAGCAGTTTATCTGTAACTATCAGTATCTTAGGCATCAAACCTGGTTTAACAAAAGTTTTCCGGGTCTGTTTCTCTTTTTCTTCAGAAACCTGATGTTTATATACAAGGGGATACCTGACGCTGTCATGCTGTGAAGCCGTATATATGGGAACGGAATATTCTGCTGGCAATATTTTATCAAGGGCTTCTTTATATAAAGCGCAGGCTTCCCGGTCAACTGCTACAAGAAATGCCTTGTATCCCATCGGTTCGACATTCTCTTTAAAGTGTCTGGCGACAAATTTGGATACTTTTTCAATTCTGTCAGGAGATTTCAAAAAAGCTTTTATATTTACGGCGTTATCAAGTATCTTTGTAAGTTCTTCAAAATCGCTGACTCCTTCAGCTTCGACAAGGCTTAAAAATTCTTCTTCAAGAAGTTCTGAATCAACTCTTATATCATTGGGGGCAAGAGTGTATTTAAGCGGGACGGTGGTTTCATCTTCAATTGATTCAGTTATAGAATATTTATCCAGATATCCTTTATCATCTTCCTTGCCGAAAATCTTGAAAGTTCCTTTACCATACGCTGTTTTATCTATCGGGGTGCCTGTAAAACCTATTAAGGTTGCATTAGGGAGAGCTCCGAGAAGGTAATTACCCAGGTCTCCGCCGACTGACCTGTGGGCCTCATCCATAAGAACAATAATATTATCACGCCTGTTAATATCTTTCGGAATTTTATCGAACTTGTGTATCATTGAAATTATAAGCCCGCGGAAATCGGACTTTAATAGTTCCTGAAGTCTTTTTTTACTGGTTGCCGGTTCTATCTTTATGTCAAAGGTTTTAAGCTCGCCCAAAATACGGTCTATCCACCCGGACAACTGTCCTTCAAGTTCAGTTCTGTCAATCATCAGCAAGACGGTAGCTTTACTGAAAATATCTTTCTGTTCTAAAATATGTTTTGCTGCCGTGATCATTGTAAAAGTTTTGCCTGATCCCTGGGTATGCCATATAAGGCCGGTCTTTTTTTTTGGGTCAGCGCATCGGGCTACAATTTTTTCTACCGCCCTGAACTGATGCTGTCTTAATATGGATTTATGAAGTTCGTCATCTTTTATATAAAAAAGTATCCATTCTTTAATAAGTTTAAGGAATCTATCGCGCTTAAAGAAATTTTTTATTTTTGCTTCGAAATTTCCTTTTTCTTCGTCTTTCCAGTTGAATATGTTTTTTCTGTCTAAATTCCATGTCGCCCCGTAGAAAAAATCTATTAAATGTGTTATATCAAATACCTGCGGCATTGTGAGCATTTCAGGAGTTTCATTATGATATTCCCTGATTTGAATAAGGGCTTCTTCAATACCTTTTTCTTTCTTTGTGCTTTTAGTTTCAACTATAGCTACGGGTATCCCGTTTATCAAAAAGATTATATCAGCCCTGTTTTTTTCTTTTCCGTTTGTGTATTGCCATTCTTCAGTAACCTGGAACAGGTTGTTTTTCATGGCCTGCTCTGAAAAATCAATGACAGTTACATTCCTTTCCCTTTTCTCTTGCGGATCGTATATGCTTTTTTCTCCCCGCATCCAGGCAAGAATCTCGGCATTACCTTCAATATTGTTGCTGACTGACTCAATCTTCCCGATTACTTCATAGACGTTTTCACTGTTTATTAAACCGGGATTTAATTCAATGAGTTTTTCTTCAAGAATC
>Ga0210017_1002078_pt1 | contig 17268 bp, 16 predicted proteins | sample CryGeyCG2014_020_FD_183966 | JGI IMG/M metagenome (GOLD analysis project Ga0210017, IMG submission 183966) | Groundwater microbial communities from aquifer - Crystal Geyser CG08_land_8/20/14_0.20 (SPAdes) (version 2) | ecosystem: Environmental > Aquatic > Deep subsurface > Groundwater | place... | reverse complement strand
AATACCATTTGAAGAGTCAGAAATAATTTACACAAAAATAAATGGTAAAATTCTAAAAAGGATTCATGTTTCAAAATCAGTTTTAGATGCTGAGCTTATTATTAATATTCCAAAACTAAAAACACATAGCTTGATTGGTTATACAGGCGCTGTAAAAAACATGTTTGGTATAATTCCAGGAGGAAAAAAATCAGATTACCACAAAATGTGCGGAAATCAAGCTAGTTTTGCTGACTTATTGGTTGATATCTATAATTTCAGAAAACCAGACCTTAATATAATGGATGGAATTATTGGAATGGAGGGAAATGGTCCAGCTACCGGAAAAATAAAAAAAACAGGCATAATTATTGCAAGCAAAGATGGAATTGCTCTTGACTTTGTTGCGGCAAAGATAATTGACTTTAAAACAGATGATATTCTGACTAATAAGGCCTTAATCAAAAGAGGTTTTAAACCAGAGATAGAGTTTGTTGGAGAAAAAAATTTTAAACTAAGGTATGAACAGCCAATAAAAACCATTAGAAGGGCCCCTGGTTTTCTGGTTAAGGCATATTATTTGTTAATAAATCCAAAGATTAAGATAAATAAAAAGCTATGCAAAAAATGCCTTGTTTGTGTTAAGGCATGCCCTGCAAAGGCAATCAGCTTAGTAAATAATGAAATAAAGATTAACAGAAAGAAATGTATTTTGTGCTATTGCTGTAATGAGCTTTGCCCTGAAAAGGCAATAATCATTAGAAAATCTTTTATAGCAAGATTTATAACCTCTATTAAAAAATGGATAAAAAGGTGATGAAATGATTCCAATAATAAAAGACCTTGATTTTGAAGGCAAGAAAGTTCTGGTCAGGGTTGACTTTAATGTCCCACTCGACGAGGATGGCAATGTAAAGGATGATGAAAGGATAGTGTCTGCATTGCCTACAATAAAATTCCTCCTTAAAAAAAATGCAAAGATTATTCTGATGAGCCATCTTGGAAGACCCAAGGGAGAGGTTATTGAAAAGCTAAAAATGGATGAGGTTGCTAAAAAACTCAGCGAGTTAGTGGATAAAGAGGTTATAAAGCTGGATGACTGCATAGGTGAGCAAATAAAGGAAAAAATAAATACAATGAAAAATCAGGAAATTATTATGTTGGAGAACCTAAGATTCCATGAAGAAGAGGAAAAGAATGATGAAAAATTTGCAAAGGGGCTTGCAAGCCTGGCAGAGGTTTATATTGATGATGCATTTGCAAACTCCCATAGAAATCATGCATCTATGACAACTATAACAAAATTTTTACCAAGCTATGCTGGTTTTTTGTTTGAGAGAGAAATAATGGTACTAACAAGAATAATACATAATCCTAAAAAACCATTTATTGTAATAATTGGGGGTGCAAAGCCAGACAAGATAGATGTGATAAGAAACCTTCTTAACATAGCTGATAATATAATAATAGGCGGTGTTTTGGCAAACACATTTCTAAAGGCAATGGGTGCAAACATCGGCAAATCAAAGTTTGATCCTGAATCAATGAATGATGCAAAAATTCTTTTAGCACAGTCAAAAGGGAAGATAGTTCTTCCCATTGATGCATTTGTTGCAAAATCCATTGAAAAAGGAGAGAACTCAAGAATTGCAAAGATTGATAAAATAACAGATGACTGCATGATTGGGGATATAGGCCCAGATACTATTGCGCTATACAAAAAAACACTAAAGCATGCAAACACAGTTGTATGGAGCGGTCCTCTCGGAGCATTTGAGTATGAAAAATTTGAAGGAGGTACTCATGAGATTGCATTGTTTTTATCAGGGTTAAAGACAAATGTAATTATTGGGGGAGGAGATTCTGCTGCTGCTATAAATCAGCTTGGTTTAGAAAGCGATGTAACATACACATCAACTGCTGGGGGGGCATTCCTGCAGTTCTTAAGCGGAAAAAAATTGCCAGCAGTAAAGGCGCTTGAGGAAAGTGCAAGCTGATTTTCTTGCTAAATATAAAAAGATTTAAAAATAAGGGGTTATCACTCGCTCGCCATGCACAACCTTACAGAGATAAAAGACAAGTTAATTGAAGAATCCTTCCCCGAGCTGAAGCATGAAAAAATATCAGTAGGATACAAAAAAAAATTCAGGGACGCACTTTTTGAATATGAAAGGCCTGGAAAGAAAAAGTATTTCATAAAGATCAATGAGCTGATGAAAAATGCTCCTATTCAGGCAATTGAAGCTGGCTTGGCGCATGAGATGGCCCATATAATCAGGGAACTAAAAAAAGGATTTTTCTCTTCTTGCTTTGAGGGCTTTTTATATAAATTTTCAGACAGGTACAGGATAGTTGATGAAAGGGACGCTGACCTTGTGATAGTTTTAAGAGGGTATGGAAAGCACTTGCTAGTATTATACAAATACCGTGAAAAATTAGGATTGCCTGTGTATGATGACAATGGATTGTCAGAATCTGAGGTTAAGAAACTTTTATCTATTTCCTGAAGCTTTTATTTTTTTGATAAACTCCTTAATCCTTTTTATGTGCATCTCTTTTTTTATTTCTTCGTCTTCAAGGGCAAGGCAGGCCAATGGCTTAGACTCAGAAACCCTCTCCATCTCAAGAAATGTTTTTTTGGGGTCATCGCCTTTCATGGTACAGAAAAATGCAACCTTATCAAGCTTTTCGTTATTCAGAGAGAGATATGTTCTTACAGGGCTTGCCATATTTCCAGCCCATATTGGTGTTCCTATTATGATAAGATCATAATTTTTAGGGTCAACCTCTGTTTCTTTTATTTTTGGCATAATCCTAAAGACAGATTCAATGCCTGATTTAATAAAACCAAGAAACCCTTTTCTTGTTTTTACGTCAAATATTTCTTCAATATCACAATCAAGTTCCTCTGAAATGAGGACTGCAACCTCTTTTGTAATGCCAGTCCTTGAATGTGAGGTTTAACATGCAATCATATTTGTTTGTTTTTTTAACTAGTATATAAATTTTTTTGGTTATTGCTTCAAATATTTGTTTAAGAGGAATAGTATCCCTATCAGGAATAAAAACCCCGGCAGAATTAAGAAGATTATAAATGTAAGATTAGACCATGCCATGATTATATAGAATATGCCTAGAATTATGAAGATAATTCCGCCAATATGTTCATGTTTCCATGCAACCAAAAGAGCTATTATCAGTAAATAAGTTGGAACAAGGTGCATAAACAGAGCAACTATTGTTTCCCAGAAGCCATAGCCCTCAGCAAAAACATCCAATGCAAAAAGGCTGACAAATATTATAAATAATATTGCAAGTATTCTTGGGGCCCAGTAAAGGGCTTTTTTTGGTTTTTTCTTCATATTTAATAAGTATATATCATATTATACTTAAATTTTATTATTTTACAAAAGCAGGAATAAATATTTTTAGGTAAAAGATATAGTTAATCACCGAAAGGTTTTTATATTTGTTATCACTTTAAAATTAAAAATGGGTTCTGATGATAAAGGGGGAGATGTAGAAAAAAGGTTTTCTAATCTAAATCTCAATCTAAAAAGATCTTTTTCCAAGGTAAAAAGTGATATACTAAGGTTAGCCAAAACAAATGAAGAACATGTTAATGAGCTGAACAAAAAATTCTCTGAGCTTGAAGAAGACTATGTTGCAAGGCAAGACCTTAATAATGAGATAGATTCTTTCAACAAAAAATACGAGAAACTAGGAAGAGAGCTAAAGAAAAGAGAGAAACTCAAAAAAGAGTTAAAAGAGGCATTAAAGCTAAGAGAAGCTGTTAATTCTGTTGTTGAGGATATTAAAAAGATTAATGGCATTAAAAAGGAGTTTAGAAAGTTTAAGGATTCTGTTATTAACAGGGAAGAGTTCAATATGCAGGCAAATAAGTTTGACGCCAGGATCAAGAAAAGAGCGCAGGACATAAATAATATGAAAAAAGAGCTTGATGAACTGGAAAAAAAATTCATTGATGAATCATACTTCAACAAACAGCTTTCTGACTTGAGGCAGGAAATTCAGTTAGTAAGAAAAAATTCTGTCGAAAATAATTATTTTAGAAAAAATCTAAACAGGCTTGATTCAAGGTTCAGGAGGATAATTAACTTTTTGAAAAAACATCCTGAAATAAAAAAAGAAGACAAAAAAAAGATTGTTGAGATAGAAAAAGCCCGGGAAAAAGAAGAAAGCGCATTAAAAAGCGCCTGGAAAGGGGTAGTTGATTTCTTTACAGAAGAGGTAAAAGAGCCTGAAAAGAAAAAAAAGCCAGAGAAAAGGAAGAAATTCGAAAAAAGGAAAAAACAGGGAACTCTCAAAAGAATGTGGAATGGGGTTGTTGATTTCTTCACAGAAGAAGAAATTAAGGAAGAATGGTCTGAGAAAAATAAAGAAAAGAAAGAGAAGCCAAAAAAAACCCTGAAAAAAAGCAATAAAAAAAACAAAATAATCAAACTGGCTGCAATAACAGCAGGTGTTGTTATTCTCTTCTTAATATATTACTTGGGTTTTTTTGAAAGAATTATTGCATTCATAATCTCCTACAAATACAATATACTTCTAGGCATAATTATTCTTGCAATAATAATATTTCTCTCAGAGAAAAAAAAGAAATAAAATAAACCTAAGCAATGGAAGAATGTATAAACCCAACTCTGAATTTGTTAGTATAAATGGAAAGGTGTATCATCTGGGGTTAAAACCACAGGAGATATCAAAAAATATTTTCTTGGTTGGTGATCCTGCAAGAGTTGACAAGGTTGCGAAACATTTTGATAGGATATGCTACTGTGTTAATAATAGGGAGTTTAAGACAATAACTGGAACATACAAAAGAATGCCCGCAACTGTAATCTCAACAGGCATAGGGACCGACAACATTGAGATAGCCATATTGGAGTTATATGCACTTAATGAATTTGACCTAGAGAAAAAGTTAAGAAGGAGGAATCATAAACCACTAACAATAATCCGGCTTGGAACTTCAGGGGGCATACAAAAAGATATAAATCCTGGGATGCTTGCAATCTCCTCTTATGCAATTGGCTTAGATAGCACTGGAACTTTTTATGATAAAAAGATAAATGATGATTTATGCAATAAAATAGAAGAAAAAGTTTATGAAATTATTAAAGATGCAACACCTAAGGATAGGAGATTTAAAGGAAAGATATATCCATATGTTTCAAAGGCCTCTCCAAAAGTCGTGGATGCATTAAAAAGAAATATTGATGAATGTGTGGTTGGAATAACTGCATCTGCTCCTGGGTTCTTTGCACCACAGGGGAGATTGATAGAAGGAACCGAATTAACTATACCAAGCTTGCACAAGCATTTGGCAAAACTTTCTGTAAATAATCAAAGAATAGTTAATTTTGAGATGGAATCAAGCATACTTTTTCATCTGGCAGATATCTTGGGTTATAAAGCAGGTACTATCTGCCCCATCATAACAAATAGGAGTACAGGAGAAATATTATCAAAATCAGAATATGATAAGGTAATTAACAGATGCATAAAAATCGGCTTGAAAGCAATGCTTGATCTTTATATAAATAAGTAATTTATTTTTTTAATGAAATTCTTAGAAGCTTCTCTCTGCTTTTAAAACCTCTAATTATCTTGACATCCTTCTTTAAAAACCTTGAAAGGAATTTAACAAGCTCTATATTTGCCTTATTGTTATATGCAGGAGCTTTTATCTCAACAATGTAAGCATTTCTCTCAGAATCAAACTTAACAATCTTATTTTTTGAAGAATTAGGTTTTAAAATAACCTTAACATTGTCTTCTCTTATGTCTTTCATCAGCTATAATCCCGCCAGATGTGATTACATTTAGTGCATTTAAGGAATTTTGTTTCAGGTTCATCACCTGCCCTTGTCTGCACAAGCCAGTAATGTGCTTTTTTATTGCTGCAGTTTGGGCATTCAGCTTCTGTTATAGGAAGGCTTTTTGAATCATCTCCTTCCACAATATCAAGCTCCTTCTCTTTTGCAGTTTTTTCAATAATTTTGGTATTTTCCAGATCCTTGCTTACAAAACTGCATGATGAGCATGCCATTACCCTCTTGCCATCCTGCTTTTTTGGCAATAATAAAGACCCGCATTTTGGACAAAACATTTTTTACCCCCTGTTACAAAAAATTCAATAAATCAACAAACCATATCTTGATGTAACCTAACCATGGGATTCTGAACAGAGATTTTCCAATCAACTGCTTTTCAGAAACCCTTGTTTCATCTAAATATGATTCCCTGATTGAGTCTGAGTTCTTGTCTCCTTTAGTCTGAAAATAATAAGCATCATCCTCTTCCCACTTATTAACAATCCGATGGATTATCGGATCTGGTCTGCTTGTCTTAAATACAATAACATCGCCTATTCTTAAACCAGCTGGGTCAGCACCTTTTAATATTATGATATCCCCTTTGTTAAAGCCATTTTTAAGCTTAAATTCATTGAAGTCCTGCTTTGTTATATTATATTCAAGGTACCATGTGCTTTTGCCTGCCCACCATTCATCAAAAGGCAGTCCATTATGCTCCATGCTATCACTGACAACTGCAACTATCGGATATGATGTCCCTAAAGCCAAGCCAAGGCCAGGATAGACTATAAACTTTATAAGGATAAAAGCAAGTATAATATTTACAATCCAGCTCCATATGCTATTGTCTTCCCATATAAAATAGAATAGTTTCTTCCAGGTTTGTTTTAGGCTTTTTTTATTCATAGGGAAGGGGTTTTTAAGCATTTAAATAAAAAACTATCGTTTTTGATCAGTTTTTTAAATCAAATAATTATTTATACAACCACTTTATTGTATATAATATGGAATTATGCAATAAATGTGGAAAAAAAGGAATATTTTTGGATGACCTTTGTAAAGAATGCTATACAAACAAAAATCCTTTGCTATTGTCATTCAAGCCAGTCAAGATTCTTTTATGCTTCTGCTGCCATAAGTATTTTTATAGAGGGAAGTGGGTCAGTTTCAAAAAGCTTGATGATGCAGTCAAAAATATATTACAGACAAGAGTAGTGTTTAATGACAATGTGAGTATAAGTTCATTTAAGATCACTCCAAGGATTCCAAAATATAAAGAAAGCCCTAATTTAAAGTTGGATATTGAATCACTCCTAACTGTTTTTGGGGTCTATCCTGGAAACAAAAAGCCTGTTAAAGAGGAATATGTCCTTCAATCCAAGCTAATATTTATTCTCTGCCCAAAATGCAGCAGGCATAAAAGTGGTTATTTTGAGGGCATACTCCAATTAAGGGATGTTGATAATGAGGTAGTGGATTATGCTGTTGATGAGGCTGAGAAACAAAAGCAAAGGGGAATTTTTATAACTAAAAAATTAAAAGTCAGGAATGGATTTGATATTTATTTAACAAAAAAAGGCTATATTTATGAGCTTGCCCGGGAATTATTGAACAAATTTGGCGGCGAAACAAAACTCAGCAAAAAATTATTCTCAAGGGACAAGCTGAGAAGCAAGGATATATACAGGGTAAATGTGCTGTTCAGGCAGTCAAAATTCAGGAAAGGTGATATTCTGAAAATAGATAATGAGCTATTTAAGGTAAAAAATATTGATAAAAACCTAACAGCTGTAAACATAAAAACAGGAAAAAAAACATCAATAATGCCAAAGCATCTTAAGGTGAGGGCTGCTGAGGAGATTAAGGAAACAATAGTCTCAAGGATATTTCCATATGTTGAGGTGCTGCATCCAGAAATATTCCAACCTGTAAGACCAGAAAATATTAAAAACAAAAAATTCAAGATTAACCAAAAAATAATGGTTGTTGTTTCAGAAGGCAGGGTCTGGCTTGTTGACTGATTCAAAGAAATCTTCTAATCAAAAATATTATTGTCCCAGCCACTAATGGAACAATTATGTTATCATCAACTATCTTGTTATTCATCTTTAACTCAACAGCCTCTGCTGTCATTGCTCCAAATGAAGCCAGTAATGCAGGCAAGGGGCTTATGAAGAAAATAGCTCCAATAAAACCAGTGATTGCTCCTGCAATATTCCCTTCTATTGATTTAAGGCAGTTAAGCGGATGTTTTTTCCTTCCCATATGCCAGCCAAACAGATGTGAAACTGAATCCCCAAAAGTTAGTATCATTATTGATGCAAGCGCAATATCTCTTTCAAAGAGCTGAAGAACAAGCAGACAGCCTATTAAAAAAGAGATAGTTCCTTTTCCAGGAAATGTTTTGAGTGTATCTTTTCTTTCAAATATTTTTAAAAAGGAATAGATTACTGGAATCTTAAATTTCTTGCTGAGAATAGAGATTAGAATTCCAGCAATAAGTATAATAAATAATATTAATGAATTTAGTATATTATGGGTTAACAAAACAACAATTATCAAGCCCAAGCATATGTGGAATGCCTGCCTTCTTATCTCAAACCTGTTAATCTCCATTTTTCATGCTTTAGCTTTATTACAAATAAGCTTATGAAGTAACCAACTAAAGCTCCTGCCACAACATCAGTTAGATAATGAACTTGTATATAAATCCTGCTAAATGCAACAAAGCATACAGATAAAATCCAAAGCCATTTCAGCTTTGGGTATGTTTTATTAAGAATTGGGAGTGCTGCAAATGCAACAGCAGCATGCGAGCTTGGAAAGGAATAATCAACCAGGTTTATTACAGGCATAAGCTTTATAATGCCTAAAGGCCTTGGCCTTGCTGTTATAAATTTTAGTATATAAGTTATTATGTAAGAAAAAACAAGGCTTAATCCCAAGGGAAAAACCCATTCTCTCTTCTTTTTATTAAGCAGAAACAAAAATATTAAAACCATTGTTATGATTAACACTTGGCTTAAATTTGTGAACAAGCTCGAGAGATAATTTAAAACATGGTTCTCGATTAATGGCATTATCTTTAATACTGTATTATCAACTAAAAAACCAACTAATAGGATAAATGCTATTATTATTAAATAATATTTTTTCATGTTATTAATTGCAGAACACCTGTGCTTATTATTGTTACAATTGTGCCTGCTATTAAGACACCGATTATGTCTGCTATTATGAATTTTTTGAACTTGAGGCCAATCACATAAGCACCCAATGCACCTGAGTAAACACCAGAGCCAGGCAATGGAACTCCGATAAACAGTGCAACACCTAGTTCGCCATATTTCTCAACGTATTTTCTAATCTTTTTCTGCGTCTTCAGGACTATTTTTTCATAAGGCCCTGAAAAAATCCTGTACCGCAGGAAAAACTTCACAAACTTTTCAAGCATGAAATAAATTAAAATCCCAAGGATAATGTTTGCTATGATGCAGATTATGAAAACAGTAGGCCAGGGCATCTTTAAAACATTAATTCCATAGGGTATGCTGGCCCTAAGCTCAAGAAAAGGCAGGAATGTTATAAATATCAAATTAAATATCTGGTTAAGCATAATTTAAAAAAAATAAAAAGAGTATATAAAGGTTTTCAATCTTCTTATTGGATGTTTATATCCTCTAAGCTTTCACCGCTAACTATTACTTCTTCTCCATGTAAATCATATTCATTGTAATTCTGTAAAACTTTTGAAGCCATTCTTGTCCTTAAGTTATCATAACCTGCTACTAATAATATAACATTATTCCCTTGTCCTTGTATTCCTTGAAATAGTTTTATTTTTGCTTTTCCTTCTTCAAATCCCTCTGTGCATTCTGGTTCTTCTGCTGTTACGCCTAATAATTCTGCTGCTGCATTATTCACACATGGATTTCCAACTATTATTGTATTTTGTGCATATATATTATCTACTTTAGTGTCAAGGACTGGTGAAGGAACATCAATTGGCTCAACTGAACTCTCACCTGAACTGTAAGACAAAGATAAAAGGATATCAGTAGCAGCAATTGCATCATCCGGAGATGCATCCTCACCAATAATCATAATAAAGTTAGCAACATTATTTTCTATGAAAGGAAAAGGATAGTCTGATAAATCAACAGCTTCTTGACTTTCTTCCTCTGGCATACAGCATTTACTCCAGAAAGGACATTTATAATCTAACTCTGTTTCATCACTTCTGCATCCAAACAAGAACCTGCAGTTGCCGCCCATTTCTCCACAGTTTTTGGGTTCTTCTGCTCCTTCAATATATCTAACATTTAGGTATGCGTTATCAAACTTCTTTAGGTTAGTTTCATCTTCATTCTCTGCTTTTAATAAAATTCCTACTTCATGGCCTATAAGATAATCTATTATTAATGTTATATCAAATACATATTCTCCATCTTTATCTATCTCCTGCGAGCTTACAACTGTTGTGTCAAAGCTTGGGGGGTTGTTCCAGCAAGCGGTTGTGGTATCCCATGGTTCTGTAACTTTATGCACTCCTACTAGTTGTTTTCCATACTCTTGTTCATAAAGCATTGATATTTTGTTTATTACAAGTTCTGCCTTTCTTATTTCTTTTCCCTCAAGACCACTTAAATCAAAGTTAATTAAGGTCCTGACTATTTTTCCTGTTGGCAAAACACCTGTATAGAAATAAATAGGCGATGAATAAACATCATCAGGAAAGTTCTCATTTAGGATTATATAATTTCCATTGATTGTTATTGTTTCTGTTGGTTCCTCGCTAGTTTTCCCATTTAAACAGAAATAAACTAAATCCTCTGTTTCATCTGCTGCTTCAGATTGAAGGATTTCAATTACAGTTATTCCTGCTCCATTTGATAATGTGAATGATTTACCTATTCCCAAGATGTCAGTTAGTTCACCATTTACTATAAACTGAATATGATAAGGATATATATTTGTGGTGATTATTGGCTTAACATCATAATCAATATCCTTAATTGTGTAAGTTTTTAATTCCCCATTAGATAGTGTATCTACCATATCACAAAGACATGCTCCATCTTTGCATCCATATGGACATTCATATCCTATAGGTTCACCTTTGCCTTCATTATTGCAGAATAATTCCCTCAACCAAGGACCGTCAAGACACATATCAGCAGATGGTGAGCCTTCTCCTGATACAAGCTCTCCTGTTATTTCCCCTTTGAGATAATAATTTTTTCCGCCGTCAGAGTCTGTGCATATTAATTCAGTTTGCTCACAAGGATTAAATGTCTTTTCAAGTTGTTCAATACACCAGTCTTCATCATCATAATTGATGCTAAGAAGCATTAAATCCTCAAAATCTATTTTTTTATCATTATTGAAGTCTGCTCTCTTGTCATATTTTAGGTCATCACATGAAGTATATGCTGTCGTGCTTTCAGTGATTCCCAAATTAACACCAATAAATTCAAAGTCCATGTTTCTCAAGAACAGTTTATTTGTATCATCTCCACTAAACATGTCTGAGAGTTTTCCTCCAACCGGCACATAGTAATCTTTATCCGGAATCCATCTTACCTCAATTTTGCTTATTACAATATCCCCGTCTGGGAAAGTTCCAACAATGTTTACTCCAACATTCTCAATATCTGCTTGACCAACATTTAATATACCTCTAAAGTCATCAATCTCAAAATCATCATCAATGAACATTATAGTCTCAGCCCCAAGGTAAAATTCTACTATGTCCCCAACCACATCACCTGGTTCATTTACTTCCAAGCTTTTAACACCAATTTCTGTTCCATCTGCAAGCTTGAATGTTTCAGCCGGTGCCATAGCATCTGTTGTTTCACCATTTACCTTAAACTTAACTCGTATTGGTTCTGTGTCTGTTATTATGACTGCCTCAACTTCATAATCAACTCCATTTAAAGTGTATGTTTTTGAATCTCCTTCTTCTAATCTATCCTTGATTGCTCCAGTCATTAATTTGATTTGTCCCCAATCTTTGCGTGTTTTTATTATTGTGAATTCTTTTCCAAGCATTGAAATCTTTTTATCATCTAAATCATCAAAATGGTTATTAGAATCAATATCAGACCTTATTGCAGTTGGGAAAGATAATCTGTAGATATATCCTGGCTTGTTAGCAGCAAACTTCAAATACAGTTGAGGGTCATCTGACTGTTTGCTATCTATTTCATGAACAACCCTTGCATCCTCTGGTAAAATAATCTCTTGATAATATTGGTATGTTCCTTTTTCGTTAGTTATGCTTCCGTCTGCCAAAGCATTCAATTCATTTTTAGTTATTTTCTCTATGGGTCCTTTTTCAAGCTCACTTGTTCCTGATTCAGAAGAAAGATATTCAAACAAGTTTAGTTCATCAGTGCCAGATGATATTTTAAAGGCATCCCCTTCAAAAGTTGTTGTTCCTCCTATTGTATCATGTGTAACAACACCACTTGTTATGTAAACATTTGCTTCTGCCTCTGTTTTTGGATAGGTTATTGTTACTGGATTCTGTCCGCCTATTGGAGTTTCATAAACAACATGTGTTCCCCATCTTGTGTATCCATCATAATAATTTGCCTTGCTGTCCCAAGCTTTCATTACAAAGTTTGCATCATCTGATGTTGGTTTGTTTGCTGTTATCTTTTGTGTGTCTGCTGTGCCAGCATCTGTTATCTTGATGCTTATTGTCTTTGCATCAGATGGGCTGCCGTCACCTGGTCCTTGATAGTATTCAGTTAACTTAACAAGACCTTGTGTTTGGCTTGCCAATAAAATATTTAATCTTGCCCCTGAAGGAATCCATATCTCTCCTTCTCCATCTGTTCCAAGGTTTTCCATCTTGATTTTTTGCTCATCATAGTATGCTGTAAAATGATATTCATATCCATCCAGATAGAAATTTCCATCATTAGCAACCTGATCAGCAGCTGTTACCTTAAAGCTTGTACCTAATCCAACATCCTTAAAACTAACTTTCTTGTTTACTGAATCAAATCCAGTTACCTCAAGCAGACGGCTGTATTTGCCTGAACTTATTATAAATTGAGCGTTCTTGTTTATGTCTTTTTCAGCGCTTGTTATAAGTGGTCTTACAGCGCTATTTCCCAATGCAATCTCTGTTCCGCTATTTACAGAATAGAATGCATAGAAGTCCAAGTCTCCGCCTGTTTTTGTTGGAACAGCTACTGTCATTTTGTCAGCTGCAGCAGCTCTTATCTTAATCTCTTCTTGTTCTTTAACTGATTCTCCTTTACCATATGCTTCTTCAAGTATAGAATTAAGTTCTGCACATTTGGATTCAACTATACAATCACTATCACTAGTACATTGATCAGGTCCAGTACCCTTTACTTCTATACAACTTTCATCCTTACATTCCATATGAGTAGGTATCTTACATTGATTATCATTAGTACATTGATTAGTTCCAGAGCCACTCACCTTTACGCAATGTTCATTAATACATTCCATATGAGTTGGTGGTGGTGTTGGCTCAGGAGGAATTAGTCCTGGTCCTGGAGGAGGTCCTGGTTCAGGCCCTGGTCCAGGCGTTGGTTCTTCAGGTTTTTCTTGTTCTTCACAACCAGTTATCAAAATAAAGAGACTAAAGCTAACCAAAATTACTAAGAATAATTTTTTGCCTATTTTTTTATTTTCCATTTGTTTAACACCTCTTGAATATTTTTTAAATTAAGCCTGCTCAACTAAGACGCCATCGCCAAGGCCCTCTAATCTAAGCTTTAAAATATTGTTGCTTATTTTTATGCAAAGCAGGTTATAATCTTCATTTTTAATCTCCAACCTGCTTAGGCCCATTGGTTCTATTGCATCACCAATAACAAGAAAAACATTATTGCCTGTTTCATCGCTTATTGAGTCCTTTATCAATGGATTTAGGTCTTCAGGCATTGCATGAAATAAGGGCTCTTCTCCTTCCTGGTAAAAGCATACTTCTTTTAATTTTGACGGAACATTATAACTCATTGTCTTTACAGAGCCATAGTCAGAACTCATCTTCTCAAAATCTGATTTAATGGTTGTCTTGAAATTTGCAAGCTCAACCTGATTTGCATTCTCATTAATGCTTTTTATTGCATTGTAGCCATAAATCAAAATCATCCCAGTTATTATAAGTGTTAGAACATAGATAAATACCTGGCCCTGAACCTGCCCCTTTTTCATTTTTATACCTTTTTGTATATTAGTATATAATTTATTAAGAAGCTAATATATAAATATTTCTATTTTTTTGACTCTTTCTTTAAGGTATTTGTCTTTTTTTAAGAATTTAATCAGGTTTTCTGGCTTTCTAAATTCCCTTTTTACATTTGCACAGATTCTTTTGCCTTGGATAAATGTTTTCTTGTGCTTTTTCATAAATTCCTTAACATTTTCTTTATTCTTAATTGGAGGCCCAATCCTTTTGAATGATTCAGGCAGGATCTCATGCTTTAAAATAAACCAGAATAATGCCTTTTCTTTTTTATCCCATTTCCATCCCTTATCATAAACAGTAAAGCCATTTGAAACAAGGTTTTTATTGATATACTCAAATGCCTTTAAAAGCTTAGAGCCAACAACATCTTCTTTTCCATAAAATGCCCTGACATCAAGCAAAACAAGTTTTTTGTGCTTTGACTTATCTTTAAGCTCTTCAATAGTAATTTCTTTTTTCTCAAAAAACTTTTTAGATGGCTTTTTCAAAAAATCAGCAGCAGATTTCTTGAACAAAAGAAATCTTTCTTTGCTTAGGACAGCAGCAGCATTTCTCTCTGGCTGTATTGGGTCAATTACAACCAATGAACTAAGCTTTGATTTATTTAATCTTTCCAGAGCATTGCCCTTATAATAATTATTAAAGTCAATAACCTCTTGCTCTTTCCATTTAAGGGCATTTCTCAGCAAAGGCATAAATCCCTTATAATAAATCACTAATATATCCAGAACATGGCCTGAAAATCCCCTTATGTATGATTCTGCACCATAAACACTGCATGATTTGCAAAAGGCCTTTGTAAGCCTTATCTCATCTGCTAATTTTGGATTTTTCTTTAAATTATCCTTAACCCATTTAACATGCAGGGGTGAGCAGTCTGTTATATTAACTGCTTGTTCTGCTTTTTTTATATCAAGAACAGGAACAACCTCAAAATTTATTTGATTTGATTTGAAATTAAAGTAATCCCTTGAGCCATGAATCCTTTCAACTCTTGGAAAAATCTTAAGTATTCTCTCCAGCAAGTCAGAAATATTCTTTTTTTTGTAAGATAAATCGAACCTAACAAAGATATCGCAGTCATAATCATTCTTTAAGAAAGTCCCTTTTGCTATGGAGCCGCCAAGAACAGCCATTGCCTTGATTTTGTTTTTCTTGATTTCAGAGTTTATACTTGTTAAAACAGCATTGCACTTATCAGCTACATCTTTTTCTGGCTTTAACTCTTTAATAATCTGCTTTAAAATATTCATATCCTATTTCAAAGCTGTTGTGTATAAAAGTTTTATGTTTTTAGACCAACCAAAAGCTATTTATAGAAGCAATATTTCAAACTTTTAGTTAAGATTTTGATAAAATTATAAAAAAGAGTGAGTTAATGACAAGGATTAATAAGATTGTAATAAAAGGGTTTAAATCATTTGCAAAGAGAACAGAGCTGTTGTTTAACAATAATTTTAACTGCATTCTTGGTCCAAACGGCTCTGGAAAGTCAAATATTATGGATGCCCTATGTTTTGTACTCGGAAGAGTAAGTTCAAAAAGCCTCAGGGCTGAGAAATCTGCAAACCTTATTTATGATGGCGGAAAAAAAGGAGTTCCTGCAAAAAGCGGGGAAGTAAGCATTTATTTTGATAATTCCAGAAAAATATTTCCCTCTGATGATTCTGAAATAAAAATTACAAGAATTGTAAAGCAAACTGGAGCCAGCATATACAAGATAAATGATAAGAGAAGAACAAGGCAGCAGGTAATTGACATGATGTCTGTTGCAGCAATTGACCCCTCTGGTTATAATATAATGCTGCAGGGAGATATAAATAAGTTTGTTGAAATGTCTCCTGAGCAGCGCAGATTAATAGTTGAGGAAATAGCTGGCATCTCAATATATGAGGACAAGAAGAAAAAGGCACTGAATGAGCTTGATAAGGTTGAGTCAAAGCTAAAGGAAGCTGATATTATACTAGCAGAAAGAGAAACATACCTGAAGGAGCTAAAATCAGAAAGGGATCAGGCTCTTAAGTATAAGAAGATGAATGACACCATAAAGCAGAACAAGGCAACCTTTATCAATATCCAAATAACAAGGAAGGAAGAAGAGCAAAAAAAGCTCGGAGATGAGATTAAAAGCTGCAATGAAAAAATAGCAAAGGTTCAGCGTGAGATAACTGCCCTGAAAAAAACAGTCAGCGAGAAAAGAAATGAGATAACAAAGATAACAAATGAGATTGAGGAGAAGGGGGAAAAGGAACAGCTCGAGATTCAAAAAAGGGTTGAGCAGTTAAGGGTTGACATTGAGACAAACAAGAGAAGAATAGCCACATGCGAGAATGAGCTTGTAAAGATTGATTCAAGAAAAAACCAGCTGCAAAAAGACCTTACAGAGGTTCATCAAAAGATTGAGGGTTTTTTATCAGATATTTCTAATCTTGAAAAACAGAAGAAAGAAAAAAATAAAGACATATCAGGGCTTGATGATTCTATTAAAAATTTTAAGGAAAAAAATAAGATTGATAATCTGGATGAGATTGAGAAAGAGATTGAGGAAGTAGAAAAAGAGGAAGAAAATGGACAAAAAGAGATACAGGGTTTAAGGGAAAAACAACAGGAACTGTTAAGAGAGAAAGACAAGGCAGAATACCATATCCAGAACATTAATGCTATAATGCATAAGGTTCTTGATGTTGAGAAGGAAAACAAAAAAGAGATAGAAGAACTAACTAAAAAGAAGCAGAATTTTAAGAAAAAGACCCTTGAATTAAATAAACTTCTTAATGAGGACTCATCACTGGCAGCCCAGCTATCCAAATCAAAGGAAAAACTGCTTGCTTTAAGAGAAGAGTTTGAGAAGCTAAAGGTAAAAAACATTGGAATTAAGGAAAGAGTATCTGCAAATATTGCTGTCAAAAGTATTCTTGATCAAAAAAGCCAGATCAAGGGGATTTATGGAACAGTTGCTGGTTTAGGTAATGTTTCTTCAAAATATTCGCTTGCCCTAGAGGTTGCAGCTGGCTCAAGAATACAGAGCATCATTGTTGATGATGACAAGGTTGCTGAAACCTGCATAAAATACCTTAGGGCCAAAAAGCTTGGGGTTGCAAATTTTCTGCCATTAAACAAAATAAAGCCAGCAGCACCAAATCAGGAACTAAAAAACATATTATCTTCAAACGGGGTTCATGACCTGGCTATTAATTTAGTGTCATTTGA
>Ga0210017_1002077_pt1 | contig 17269 bp, 22 predicted proteins | sample CryGeyCG2014_020_FD_183966 | JGI IMG/M metagenome (GOLD analysis project Ga0210017, IMG submission 183966) | Groundwater microbial communities from aquifer - Crystal Geyser CG08_land_8/20/14_0.20 (SPAdes) (version 2) | ecosystem: Environmental > Aquatic > Deep subsurface > Groundwater | place... | reverse complement strand
GATTAAAATCTTAGCTTCGGTAATTTGTAATCTAATTCTTAAAGCAGCTGGTGAAAAAGCCGAAAAGACAACCACGTGAACCGCTCCAATTCTGGCGCAGGCCAATATGGAAACTATTACCTCAGGAGTCATTGGCAAATAAATCCCTACCCTATCCCCTTTTTTCACTCCCAATTTTTTAAGAGCATTGGCAAATTTACATACTGCGGAGAACAGTTCTCCGTAAGTTAAAATCAGAGGTTTTTCATTAATTGGTTCCGGTTCCCAAATTATTGCTGTTTTATTTTTTAATTTTAACCAACCTCGGGTGTTGGTTTTAAAAATATTCGAGGTAATATTAGTTTTTCCTCCCAAAAACCATTTAAAATATGGAGAGTTATGTTCAAATGCCTTTTTCCAAATTTTGAACCAAAAGAGCTCTTTAGCTAACTTCTCCCAAAATTTAACTGGATTTTTGTCGGCTTGGCGATAAATTTTTTTATCTTTTAGCCAGGCTTTTTTCTTAAATTCCTCGCTTGGAAAATACAAATCCCCTTTTTTAATCATTATTGTATTATATCAAAATAAAAGCCCGAGAAAAACTCTCGGGCAAAAAACAACCCCGCACCAGAACAAATTCGGTACGGGGCAAGAAATTGCCCAACCCTCACACCAATACATTGGTGGGGAGCCAGCGATGGGCTTTTTGGAAGTTGTTTTAACGAGCCGGAGGAGTACCTATCCTATTTCATTCTTTTTAAAAATTCCTTCTTAGTTAATCCAGCCTGTTTAATAATATTGAGCAAAGTTCCCTTAGGAATATCTCGACCTTCGTGAATTGGTATTACAATTCTTTTATTATTTTTAGCCAAAATTAAATGGCTTCCCTTTTTCCTCCTCGGTTGGAAGCCAAGCTTAAGCAGAATTCTTAAAACCTCGTTGGTTTTCAAAATCGGTAATTTATTTCGCATAACCAGGAATTAATTTCTTTTCAAAGCCAGCTTTTATATCGTAATCAATACCAACAATAATCTCCTCAACTTTGGCATCTTTAGAAACTTTAACTTTTTTATCTTTAGGAACTGGTTTGTCTTCTTCTAAAAGAGTTGAGAGATAAAGTTCAATAGCTTCACGAATGTTATATCTTGCCTCAGCTAAACTATCGCCAAAAGAAAGACAACCGGGCAAAGCGGGAACAAAAACATTATAAACACCTTTTTGTTCTTTTTCTGGTTCAAAAACAACTGTAAATTTATATACCTTCATATAATCTATTTTATGAAAAGTAAAATCAATTGTCAAATAAACTTTAAACGTTTACAATTTCTTGCCAACATATTCGGCGAATTCTGCCAGCCGGCAGGCATAAGCCCATTCATTAAAGCAATCTAATGAAATCCTCAGCGCTAAGCCCGGCCTGCTTGATAATTGACTTTAAAGTTTTAGGACTTAAATCTTTTTTATGAAAAGGTATAGTAACTCTTAAATTAGGTTTATCTAAATGACACAATTGAATATGACTTCCTGATTGATGATATTCATAAAAGCGAGCTCGTTTAAGAGCTCTGATTACTAACGCCGACGGTATTCGAGGAAGTTTTGGCACAAAGGTATTAAATAACTACTTTAACTTTTTCTTTTCTTTGGGCGCGACGGAATGAAGTCATCTTCTCTTTTAACAATGCCTCAAGATAACACCGGATGGCATCTTTAGCCATTTCCCGAGCTTCTCTAAGATTATCTCCTTCAGTTACAAGCCCCGGAAGTTTGGGAACAGTAACTGTGTAACCCTCTCCATTTGGTTCAAAGATTACCTCATATTGATAAATTATCTCTTTTGTTTTTTTCATACTTATTGATAACTTCATTTTACATTTTAATTTTATCTCCAAAAAGAATCTGTGTCAAATTTTGCTCCGCCTGCGATTTTTTTCTTCTAAATTTAGTTAAGTTTTTTACCTATAAATTCCGCGAACTCAGCTAAGCGACAGGCGTAAGCCCATTCATTGTCATACCAGGCGACAATTTTAACAAGATTCTCAATAACCATTGTTGAGGGCGCATCGACAATTGCCGAATAGGAATTACCAATATAATCAGAAGAAACTAAAGGCGCATCCTCAATTCCTAAAATTCCCTCTAATTCTTTTTTCTGAGAAGCTTTTTTAAAAGTATAATTAACTTCTTCAGCGGTGGTCTTTTTTTCTATTTCGCAAATTAAATCTAAAACCGAAACGGTTGGTGTTGGCACTCTAAAGGCAATGCCATCCAATTTTCCTTTCAATTCCGGGATTACTTTCCCAATGGCTTTGGCTGCTCCGGTTGTTGTCGGAATGATATTTAAAGCAGCCGCTCTGGCCCTCCTTAAATCTTTGTGGGGCAAATCCAAAATCCTCTGGTCATTAGTATAAGAGTGAATCGTACTCATAAATCCTTTAACAATTCCGAAATTATCATTTAATACTTTGGCTACCGGAGCTAAACAATTGGTAGTGCAAGAACCCATATCAATGACATCGTCTTTTTTGGAATCATATTTTTCTTCATTGACTCCCAAAATAAAAGAAGGAGTGCCATCTCCCGGAGCTGAAATTATCACTTTTTTAGCTCCGGCATCTAAATGTTTTTTTGCGCCCCCATAATCAGTAAATCGGCCGGTGCATTCCAAAACGACATCAATTTTCATTTCTTTCCAGGGTAATTTTGAAGGATCGGTTTCGGCAAAAATCAAAACTCTCTTTCCATTTTTTGTTCCATCAAGTAAAAGCACCTTTTCATCAAATTTTACTGGCCTTTGATAGATTCCATACAAAGAATCATATCTTAAAAGATGGGCTAGGGTTTTAGTATCAGTCAAATCATTAATTGCTATCACTTCCAAATTTGGATGATTATCTAAAATCCTTCTAAAAGTTGGCCGGCCAATTCGGCCAAAACCATTGATAGCAAGTTTTATTGACATAAAAATTGAAATGACCAATAACTAATTTCTAATACCTAAAAGTTTACAAATTTTTTCTTTGTCAAAACCGACGACAATTTGGCCATCAATTTCCATTATGGGTGCTTCTAACCTGCCTGATTTTTTTATCATTTCATCTCTGGCTTTTTTATCTTGAGAAACATCAATCTCTTCAAACTCGATACCTTTCTCTTTTAAAAATTCCTTCAAAACGTAACAAAATGGACAGGCAGGAGTGGTAAATATTCTAACCATGTTAATTGGGCTATGGGATTTGATTAATTAAATCTTGAAATAGATTACAGATTGAAGAAGGTTGATTGCCCGTTAATTTACAAATTATTGCAGTTAAATTTTTGGATTCCAACTCTTCTCCTTCCCCCTCACCAGAACCAACTCGATAATATTTGCAGCCAAATACTAAAGTAGGGATTCCGCCAGTACTATATTTTCCGAATATATCCGTATCAGCATTTGCATCCATATCGTTATGAAAAGAGATATAACCTTCGAAAGACTTAGCCACCTTTTCTACAATTGGGTGCTCCCACTTACAATGGGAACAACTCTGAGACCCAAAGAAATAGATAATTGGTTTTTCATTTTCTTTACAAATTTCCTCTTTGCCTACTAAGAAATTACCGATGGTGGGTGTTTTTTCTTCCTGCGTTTCCGGCTGAACTGTTACTGCTTTTTCTAAATCTATCCCCTCTTCAGGAAACAAAATCTTGCCATTTTTTGTCACATAGGAAACAAATTCCTGCTCCCCCACCTTAAGACGGAATTTGTATAATCCATTCTCTTCGACTACATCTACTAAAGAAGTGACAACACCTTTTTCGATAAGGTTCTCATTGATATAATTTAATGCTTTTTGGGCTGCTTCTTGAGGAGATAATAAATTTGCCTGAGGAGTTTTAGTCTTAGTTACATAAAAAAAAGTGCCAGCAATTGAAACTCCAGCAACCAAGATGGCGATAACTATTATTTTCAATAAATCTTTTAGCATAAATTTAGACTATCAAATAATTTCATTCTTTACAAGATTCATTTAATTCTTTGAGTAATTTTTTAACATCAATATTATACATCTGACAAACCTGTCCAATTTTTAAATTTTCCATTTCCATTTTGGCAAACGGGCAACTCAAACAAGGCAAATTATATTTTGCTAAAATTTTTGCAGCTCCAGGTAAATTTAAAATTTCAGCCAAGGTTTTTTCTTTGGTGATTTTGGGCATTGCTCTTAGGTTGCTAACCAACCCCCATCAATAACTACGGTGGAGCCAGTCATATAAGAGGAGGCATCAGAAGCCAAAAATAAAACCAAATTTGAAACCTCTTCCGGTTTTCCCATTCGATGGAGAGGAATTCTAGATAGAGTTGCTTCCATCGTTTTGGGGTCGGCTTTTGTTGATTCAACCATTGGGGTATCAATTAATCCAGGGGCTATGGCATTAACTCGAATATTAAAAGGAGCCAGTTCTAAGGCTAAAGTTTCGGTCATGGCTACAATTCCTCCTTTTGAGGCACAATAATGAGCAAGGGTTGGAAAACCAACTCCCACCTGACCCATGGCAATTGAGGCAATATTAACAATCACCCCCGATTTTTGTTTTACCATTTCTTTAGCTGCTGTCTGGGCACAAAGAAAATACCCCTTTAAATTAATATCTATGGTTCTATCCCAATCTTCTTCAGTCATTTCCAAAAAGGGCTTAAACTGACAAATTCCGGCATTATTCACTAAAATATCTACCCTACCCCATTGCTTAATTGCCTTTTTAACCATCTCGTCCACTTCGGTTTTCTTTGTAACGTCGCATTTTACGGCTAGAGCTTGACCACCTGAATTTTTAATTTCCTCTACCACCTTTTGACACTCTTCCAAAGAAATATCGGCAACCGCCACTTTTGCTCCGGCCTTGGCCAAGGCCAAAGCATGCGACCTTCCCATTCCCCTTCTCGCTCCAGTAACAATGGCAACTTTATTTTTTAAATCAAGCATAGTTTTTTGATTTTTAATTCCGACCTTTTTAATATAACAATAGTATAACAAAATTCCAAAATTTATCCAAACCGGGTAGTAGAATTTCGACAGGGTTTTCTTTCAGAAAACCAAATATCGCGAAGCGAGTCGAAATTTCACTACCCGGCAAACATTAAAAGCCCGGGTTTAAATATTAACAATATTCCTAAAATAAAAATTAAAATTCCGGCAATCAATGTTGAATATCGATTATATTTATCAGAAAAGCCAAAACGACCTAATGTGAAAAAGGCAAAGCCAAAGACTAAAATGTCATCTAACATATATAAAATATTATAGAAGAGCAAATAAAGGTAATATTGAATTCCGCTAACATTTTGGAGGGTCAAAATCCTGGTATACATTACCGGAAAGCCGGCCGAGCAGAAAAATTCAATTAAATTTACTCCGAAGGCTAAAGAAACTACTCCCAAAATTGTCGCTGGAACGGTCGATGGCTTTAAAATATTTTTCATTTTGTCCATTATTTTCTCTTGGGATTTCGAGTGGTCTACAACTTTACAAACGCCTGGTCTCCATGTCAAAAATTCTCTAATCCGCCAAATTCCAAAAGAAATTCCAAAAATTCCAATTAAAATTCGGGTCAGGGTAACATATCTCATTGCCAAAAAGATATTCAGCCAGGCAGTCATAAACAAAAAGTATAAAAATCCTTCGGCAAAAAGAAACGTTCCTCCAACTAAAGCTATTTTCTTCCTAGACCCCAATGGTAATAAAAGAGAAATTAGAACTAATAAAATCCACATTGCGCAGGGATTAAACCCGTCCATTATTCCTAAAATAAGAGTTAAGGCTGGTAAAGAGATTTTTGAAACATCAACACTGCCATAAAATGGAATTTTAATTTTCTGGGGGACTGCTCTTCCTTCGCCTAAACATTCCTTTAAACAGTTTTCAATCTCTTGGGCAATTTGTTCATTAAATCCGATAAAATATTTTGTTGGAGTAAAGGTCGCCGGTACATATCCTCGCTCTCCGGCAGGTACATTGTATTTTTCATAAAACTCATTAAAAAGTTTTAGATTCCCCTGGGTATAGAAAGTTTCGTATTCTTTTATTTCGATTTCAGGATATTTTTTTTGAAGTTCTCCTAAGAATTTTTTTTCTTCTGCACAATGGGGACAAATGGCGCTGTAAAAAAAATTAATCTGAATTTTTTCAGTTTGAGAAAAAGCTAAATTAAAATTGCCAAACGCAAATACCAAAATCAAAATAACAAAAATCCAATTTTTTCTCATATCTTTTTTATTTTAATTGATATTTCCTTAAAAGCAAAGAGTTTCCTACCACCGAGATATCGGACAAGATCATCGCCAAAGCGGCGATTTCTGGTCTGAGCAAAAATCCAAGCCAGTGATAAAAGAGGCCGGAGGCAATTGGGATGGCTAAAATATTATAAATAAAAGCTAAAAAGAGATTTTGCCTTATTTTAGAGAAAGTGGTTTTAGAAAGCTTAATTGCCCTTACCACATCCCTTATATCATCTTTAACCAAAATAATTCCGCCTGTTTCTTTAGCCACATCAGTTCCAGCACCCATGGCAATTCCGATATCAGCGGTGGCTAACATTGGTGCATCATTTATACCATCACCTACTGCCCCAACTACTTTGCCTTCTTTTTGAAGCTTTCTAATTTCTTTTTCTTTGTCTTGGGGTAAAACTTCAGCTAAAACTTTTTCAATTCCTAATTTCGCAGCAATTGCTTTGGCAGTTTTTTCATTGTCTCCGGTAATCATCCAAATTTCCAATCCCATCCTCTTTAAGTCTTCGATTGCCTCTTTCGAATACTCTTTTAAAATATCGGCCACAGCGATTGCCCCTTTGACTTCTCCTTCTGCGGAAACTAGCATCACTGTTTTTCCTTTCTCCTCCCATTCCTTTCCCAAATCGCTCTTAATTAATCTTCGATTTCCTAATAAAACTTCTTGCCCATTGATCTTTCCTCTAATTCCCTTTCCGGGAATTGCATCAAAATCCTGAACATTTAACAGGTTTATATTTCTTTTTTCAGCTTCTTTAACAATCGCTATATCTAAAGGGTGGGTAGTATTTTTAGCTAAACTGGTTGCAAATTGTAAAACGTCGCCAATTATGTCAGTCACTTCTGGCTGACCCTTAGTTAAGGTGCCGGTTTTATCGAAAACGAGGGCACTCAATTGTCGAGCTTTTTCTAAATATTGTCCTCCTTTAATTAAAATTCCATTTTCTGCTCCTTTACTGGTTCCAACCATTATGGCAGTCGGAGTAGCAATTCCCAAAGCACAAGGACAGGCAATAACTAAAACGGCTACTAAAGCAGTTAGGGCGAACAAAAAAGCGCTCCCCTGCCAGAAATACCAAACTAAAAAGGAGACCAAAGCAATCACCACCACAATTGGCACAAACCAGGCTACTACTTTATCGGCTATTCTTTGAATTGGGGCTTTCGATGCCTGGGTTTCCTCTACTAATTTAATAATCTGGGCTAAGGTTGTTTCTTTTCCTACTTTGGTTGCTTTAAATTTAAAAACTCCCTCCTTATTTATTGTTGCTCCAAAAACTTCGTCTCCTCCTTTTTTATCAACTGGGATTGACTCCCCGGTGATCATTGATTCATCAATCGTTGATCTTCCCTCAATAATTATCCCATCAACCGGAATTTTTTCTCCCGGCCTGACTATTACGATATCACCTTTTTTAATTTCTGCTGGCAAAATCTCTATTTCTTGACTGTCTCTCAGAATTTTTGCTTTTTTTGCTTGAAATTTCATTAACTTTTTAATTGCCTCTCCCACTTTTCCTCGTGAAATCTTTTCCAAAAGCATACCTAAGGTGACGGTGGTCAAAACAGTGGTTGAAGCCTCATAAAATACCGGGCCTGAAATAAAGAAAGTGGCGAAAAAAGAATAGAAATAGGCGACCGAGGCACTTAAAGAAACCAGAACGTTCATATCAGCCATTTTTTGTTTTAAAGCAAAATAGGCGCCTCGATAAAATGGCCAACCTAAAATTGCTTGAACCGGAGTGGCTAAAACAAAAAGTAAAAGATTCCATTTTGGATCATAAAAGAAAACGGCGATAACCAATACCGGAATGGTCAGAAAGACTCCTAACCAAAATCTTTGCCAATCTCTTTTAATTTCATTTTTCACTTCACCTTCCATTTCCAGGGCTTCATATCCCGCTCTTTCAATTACTTCCTTAATTTTATCTTCATCAATCTTTTCCGGCTCATATTCAATGATTGCATTTTCTAAGGCAAAATTAACATTAGCCGAAAAAATCCCTTTTTCTTTTAAAAGGGCTTTCTCAATAGTTTTAGCACAACTCTCACAGTGCATCCCAGAAATTTTTAAAACAATTTTCTCTTTTGGCATTATTTCAGGAGCTTAAGCTCCCTTAACAAGATTATATTTCTACCCCACCCTGCTACTCACTATTTCTTTCTTATTTTTATTGCCTTTCCTTCAATTAGGGCATTAGCAATTTTTTTTCTGGCTGAGGTTAAAATCCTCTGAAGGGTGCTTTGGGAAATTTTCATTCTCTTTGCCGCTTCAGTTTGCTCCAAGTTTTTATAATCGCAAAGTCTAATCGCCTCTAATTCATCTACGCCCAACTCCACCTCTTCTAACATACAAAGAGGCACCGCTCTTGGTTTGAAATAGATTGTCCTGGGATCGAATCTAACTAGCCTCGGTTTGAGTGGCCTTACCATATTTTCTTATTTTACAATATAATAAAGATAAGAGGGAGAGCCTCGCTCCAAAAATTTATTCCAGAAGCGAGGCCCCTCTTTTATTTTTGTCCCTTTAGTTCAGATAATCTTTCTTTGACCGCCCTTAATTCCTCTTCTAAATCTTTAGCTTCTTCTTCTAAGATTTCAGATTCTTCTTTTCTGGTAAAAAACCTTCTCCAACCATAACCACGACCAAATCCTCTTTGCCAACCCATACCGGCACCGCAAGGACCCATACCCCAGCCAGTGCCAAGACCCAAACCTAAAGGACCGGTTCCGTCAAATCTTGGCATAGTAGTTTTTGAGATTAATTATTTTTATTAGATAATCTCGACCTTTATAAAAAGACTATCTATTATGAATATATATTCATAACGATTGCTTGTCAAGAGCGGTTATCCACAAATAGAGAAAATAAAAATCGGCTCATTTCTTTGACCCCGTTAGAAATTCGCCAATGAATTCTAAGGCGACGCACTAATGCGAATAGCATTGTCCGCCTTCGGCGGACTAGCCTATCCGGCCATGTGCGTCGCAAAAGAATTGGAAGCCTAACTATAATATTCAGTATAGTTTGAATTTCTATCGCAAATTTCTAACGGGGTTGATTTGAGCAGATTGGTTTTTCCTAAACGGTATGATTTTAAAACCTTATTATCGCTATTTTTCAGGTTGGATAACACGGGAAGAGAGTTGAATTGTTTTTGCAGTATAGCTCCCGTCAGAGTTTTGGTTGCCGCTAACCATAATTTGTTTACCGACTTCAATATCTTCAATTTTCCCCTCGGTTGTTTTGGATATTTGGGTGGAATCTGAAAAAAAGATAATTTTTGAGCCGCCATCTGACATTTTCAGAGTTAAACTTTGCTCATCTTTGCTAATCACTTCACCAGAAAGAAAGTTTGCTCCAACTCCTCTTCCGGTTCCCTTTTGTAAACTTCCCCCTATATTTCCTTGAAGAAGCTGCTGACGTTGTTCCGGAGATAAATTTTGGAGATTTTTAAGAGAAGGACTTTTGCTCTGCCCGTACTTCATACCACCATAAAAAGCACCACCCCCTATAATAGCTAATGCGATAATAATTAAAATTATTTTTTTTGCCATAAATTTATTCATAGCGTAATGCCTCAATGGGATTAAGTTTGGCTGCTTTTTGGGCGGGCCAGTAACCAAAACCAATCCCAATTAGAGCCGATACGCTAAAGGCTAAGAGAATTGAAGAAAGAGAAATTTTTGTTGTTATTCCGCCGAAAGTGGAAATTCCCAAAGCCAAAATTCCTCCTAAAACTATTCCCAAAGCCCCACCCAAGAACGTCAGCATCACTGCCTCGGCTAAAAATTGAAAATTAATGTCCGATCTTTTCGCTCCAATGGCTTTTCTCAAACCAATTTCTCTGGTTCTTTCGGTAACGCTTGTCATCATCATATTCATAATGCCGATGCCGCCAACAATAAGAGAAATCCCGGCAATGGCGGATAATAGAATGGTCATGGTGTCAGTGATTGAACTAGCCATTCCTAACATATCTTCTTGAGTAAAAATAGTAAAATCTACCAACTGAATATCTTTGATATTGTGACGTCTCATTAGTAAATCTGTAATTTCTGCTTTTACTTCATCTATGACCTTGGGATTAGCGGCTTGGACGGCGATAGTCGAAACATAATTATTGCCAGTTAAAAATTTTTGAGCAATAGGTAGGGGTATAAAAACGGTGTCGTCTTCAATAACACTAAAACCGCCCTTTGCCTTCGTCACTCCAATTACTCTAAAATTCATTCCCTGAATCCTAATGTATTTACCTATTGGATTTGCTCCTTCTCCGAACAAATCATCACGAACCAAAGGTCCCAAAACTGCTACCTTTGCCAAATTGCTAACATTTTGCTCAGAGAAAAAAGAACCTAATTCAATTTGAATATTTCTTACTTGAGAATAAGCAGTGGTTGTCCCAATAATTTGGGTTCTGGTATTTTTATTTTGAGCAACGACTTGATAATTTCGCTGAATAACTGGTGCCACTCCTGAAATATTGGAAACTTCTTTTTCAATTTCCTCGGCGTCTTCTATTGTCAAAGTTTGAGCACTTCCTCTGGCAGCAGCAACTGCCGAAAATGTCCTTTGAGCCCCTGGCAAAATGGCGATTAAATTTGATCCTAAGGTTTGAATATTGCTTTCAATTGAACTTTTTGCTCCTTGACCAATCGAAATCATTCCAATAACCGAACCAATTCCAATAACGATACCTAAAATCGTCAGACCGGATCTGGTTTTATTGGCAGAAATAGCCAAATATGTTTCTTCGAGTAAATCAGCTATTAGCATAGTGGTGATTAATAATATCTCCGATTATTTCTCCATCTTTAAGGAAAATTGTTCGCTCGGCTTTTTCAGCAATATATTTTTCATGAGTAATTAAAATAATAGTTCGACCCTGCTTGTTTAAGTCCTGGAAAGTCTTAAGGACGACTTCGCCGCTTTTGCTGTCAAGATTGCCGGTCGGTTCATCAGCAAAAATAATAGCTGGATCATTTACCAATGCCCTGGCAATGGCCACTCTCTGCATTTCACCTCCGGAAAGCTGATTAGAAAGATGTTTAAAATGCTTTTCCTCTAAACCCGTGCTTAATAGAGCTTTTTTGACGATTTCTTCTCTTTTTTGCTTTTGGGTATTAGCGTAAACTAAAGGTAATTCCACATTCCGTAAAACTGTCGTTCGCGGCAGGAGATTAAAAGCCTGAAAGACAAAACCAATTTTCTTTTTCCTAATATCGGCCAACTCATCATCAGAAAGTTTTGAAACGTCTTTTCCTTCAAAAAAATATTGGCCAGAAGTTGGAGTATCCAAACAACCCAAAATGTGCATCAAAGTTGATTTTCCAGAACCGGAAGGCCCTATGATAGCCACAAATTCACCTTTTTCAATAGAAAAAGAAGTGCCTCTTAAGGCAACGGTTTTCACTTCTCCTGATTTGAAAACTTTAGTAACATTTTTGACTTCAATCAACATCTTATCTTAAATTCCTTATTTTACTAGTTGTCATAATCCGCACGATCGTGCGCTTTATGATACCGGGCTATCTTTGAATCCTCATCTGAGTACCTCCCATTCCTGGAATCTGGAATTGTTGGGTTCTTTGGGTTTGAGTAGTTTGAGTTGAACTAATTGTTGAACTAACAACGATATCGCCTTCTTTTAAACCAGAAACAATCTCAGTGGAAGTATCATTTGAGAGCCCTACTTCGACCGGCTGCGATGTCGGCGATTTTGGTAAAATTACTCCCGAGACATTGGCTAGTAATTGCTGGCTTAATTTTTCGTCTGCTTCTACTAATTCCACATAGTAAACTCCGCCTTGAGATTTAACCGCGCTATTTGGCAAAACTAAAACGTCGGTTTTGGCATCGACAATAATATCGGCCGCAACACTCATTCCGGATTTTATTTGATCATTGTCTATGTCTAAAGCGATCTTCACGCCATAACTTACTACCCCTTGAGAAACTGTACCCACCGTATCAATTTCTATGACTTTCCCGGAAATACTCACTTCAGGAAGAGCATCGAAAGTAAGAGTTGTTTTTTGACCTATTTTTATTTTTGCTGCGTCAACTTCATTTAAGGAAATTTCAGCTATTTTTTGTTCAGTGATAAGGGTTGCCACAGCTACACCTGAAGAAACCGAATCGCCTTTCTTTACCTTGATATCGGAAATTAAACCATTAAAGGGGGCATAAATAGAACATTTAGCCAGATTTTCTTTTGCCGTCAATAAATTATCTTCTTTTTGTTGAACGACAATTTTTTTAGCTCGAACATCCAACTCATCAGGACCGGCTTTCAATTTGGCAAACGATTTTTCCTTTTCTTCAATTGATCTTTCAGCGTTTAAAATACTTTCTTTATTATCTTCAATCGTCCGTTTTATTGAAAGCAAGTTTAAAAGGTGACTATTTGTCTTTCCGGTGTAGGTATTAAGACTCGAAAGATGAGTATCGGCAAAAGGATCTGGTTTCAAATCGCGCTCGGTGAGTTTGTCTTTGTAGAATTGAATTAAATTGTTGGCGTTTTTCACTGCTTCGGCAATAGTTTTTGTAGTTTCATAGGTCTGATTGATAAGTTCTTCAATAGCAACTTTATCTGAGTATCTGCTTGCCGATTTATAATCAGCGAAATTTTGATCATATGCTTTTCTTGCGGACTGATAGCGATCGTAAGCATCTTTTTCATATTGAAATACTCTCTCATCATAAATTTTTGTCGTGTCTGTATAATAATTTATATTCGATTGGATTCGACTAAAATCGTCTCCCAAAAGTATATCCCGAAGACCGGCCATAACTGTCGGAAGATCAAGAAAGGTATTGGCAACCGTATTAAATCCATCTTCATATGCCTTTTCCAAATTATCTTCGGCTTTTTGTTTTGTTTCTTTTGCCTGAGCCAAAGAATTTTCCGCCTGCAAAAGAGTAAGTTCGTCTGGCGGTTCTAATAATTTTTCCAATTCAAGTTTGGCTGTTTCAAGAGAAGTTTCGGCATCCCTTACTGCCTTTTGGAAATCTGTATCATCTAATTTCATAATCAGCTTTCCTGTCTTAACTTCTTCTCCTTTTTCAACAAAAATAGCGGAAACCTCGCCACTTACTTTAGGTTTAATGTCCACTTGATCTTCGGCCGAAATCTGACCGGAACCAGAAACCGAAATAATAAGCGTGCCTTTTTCACCTGCTGCCAGAATATAACGAGTTTCCCCTTCTTTTTTAACAAATTTTTTATAGCCAAAATAACCTCCTAAAATAAGGACTATCAAAAGCGGAATAACAATTTTTTTCTGAAAAATTTTTTTACTCATAAAATTTCATTCCTTTAAAACTAATTCTTGGTGGGAAAACCCTAATTAATTTAGCTTCAATCTGACCTTGTTCGTTTGGAGAGCCAATAATCACTACTTGGTCATCCACTTTCAAATCCAATATCTTGATATCTTTTCTTCCCGATTGAATAATTGTTTTTTCGGTTACTAAGACAACTTTTTCTACATCTCCTCTTCCTTTAATAATTAAAGTATTTCCCTCGATTTTAATAATTTGACCAAAAGTGCCGTGGCTTTCAATGAAATCGCCGGGAAAAGGAGGTAGTTGTCGCCAGTCACCCAAAAATCCGCCCCTTGGCCCAGCAAAGTTTTCGTGATAACTCTCTGCCCAGCGATAAGAGAATTTGGCTTTCATTCCCCCAACAAATATACCGGCGCCAAAGATTAAAACAATCACAACAAAAACAGCCAAACCAATAATAATCCCTTTAAGGATATCGCGACTTGATTTTTTGCTCACTTGTTTTTCTTCTTCCATAAAATTAATTTAAAATTCCAATTTGTTATGTAAGAGGTATCCGACCAATAACCTCTTTTTGTATAAAAATAATCGAATAGTAAATACAGCCAAAATCATATTAAGAACAAAAACAGTTATCCCAGCAACCGGTAATGACTCGGCAATCGCCAAACCAAAATCTTTCCAGAAAGCAAGGAAAGTCCCAAAATCACTAACTGCAGTGGAGATAAAATAGATAATCCCGGAACTTTTCACTTGGCTAACGAGCATTGTCCAAGAAAAGGGAGTTGAAATCAAAGAAACAACCAAAAGGAATAAAAAGCTAAACAATAATCTTTTTGTGCGTCGCAATTCCTGTTCTCGCTTAATCGCCAAAATTATCTTCTCAAAAAGCCCAGCCGGCGGCTCCGGCGCCTCAAAATGCGAAAAAAGTTTTTCGAAATTTTCCCTCATCGCTCTCTATATACTAATACGAAAAAAGGATGCCTTTTGGTGCATCCTTCTAAAAATTAATTTAAAATATTGTTGTATCTATTTCAGATTAGAAAGCAGCCTCTTGAGTTTTATTAATGCTCGTTGATGTCGGCTTTTTATGGTATTAAGTGGTTCAGCCAGAATCTCGGCGATTTCGCGAAAAGTGAAGTGGTCGTTATAACGGAGAAATAAAACCATACGATATTTTGGAGCCAATTGATTCATTGCCATATTAAGCATTTCTGTGATATCGGCTCTTTCAAAAAGTTCGTCGGGAAGCGGAGCCAGATCAACGAGTGTTTCAATAAGTTTATTTTCTCCTTCTTCATTTTCAAAGTCAGAAAACGGGATGGTTCTCTTCTTTTTAAGAAAATCAAGAGATGTGTTTTTGGCGATATGGAAAATCCATGTCTTGAAGCTTTTATTTTTATTGAACTTCTTGAGATTCCGCCACGTTTTTACAAATACTTCTTGGGTAATATCTTCTGCTTCTTGGCTATCTCCAACAAATCGAAAGGTAAAGCTGTAAATGGGCTTTAAATATCGCTTAATTAAAATCTCCAGCGATTCTGCGTCGCCCCTTAGATAATCGATGACTAATTGTTCGTCGGTATAGGCTTTCATTTTAAATCTCTGTTTTATTAAAAAGCCAGGATCCTAATCCAATCATTAGGATATCAAAGATTAAAAGAATTGCCAAATCTAAAATCAAGGGGAATTGGGAAAAACCGATTAAATTGGCTCTCAAGCCATCTACGCCATAAGTCAAGGGATTAATGAGAGAAATTGGTTTTAACCATTTTGGCAAATTGGAAATTGGAAAGAAAGCGCCCGATAAGAGAAAGGTTGGAAAAATAATTAGTTGGTTAATGAGGGAGAAACTTTCCATCGTCTCTAAAATTGAAGCTAGGACGATACCAAGGCCAATAAAACCAATTCCAATCAAAATCATAAATAAGATTGCCAAAATTATGCCGAGGGGATTTGAAATTTTAAAACCAATGAATAGAGACAAAATTAAAATCAAAATTGCTTGAATTAAAGCGGTAGTGATTCCGCCAGCAATTCTACCCAAAACAATGGCAAACCTTTTAATCGGAGCAACCAGAATTTCTTTTAAAAAACCGAATTCCCTGTCCCACAGAACAGAAATTCCGGCAAACATTGAATTAAAAAGCATTGTCATACCAATGATTCCAGGAACTAAAAAATTTAGATAATTTATTTGTGGCATTCCAGGAAGATTAAATCCCTGCCTCATCCCAAAACCAAAGGAAATGAGAAAGAAAAATGGCATGGCCAAAGTGCCAATCACTCGACTTTTAGCCCTGAAAAATCTCTTCATCTCCCTCAGCCACATTATATAAATTGCCTGCCCCGTAGCATCCCGAGAGGATTGCTTCGGGGTTTGTAAATTATTTGATTTCATAATCTTATCTTCTAACGCCGTGTCTTATTCTTCTTAGTTTCTCGCTTGAATTTGCTTCGGTTTCTCTAATTTTTCTGCCGGTTAAATGCAAAAATACATCTTCCAAAGTTGGTTTTTGAGAAATGTTTTTTAAATTTTGAGGAGTGTCTAAGGTAACGATTTTACCAAAATCAATAATTCCTACTCTTTGGCAAAGAAAGTCGGCTTCTTCCATATAATGGGTAGTTAAGATGATAGTGATTTTTTCTTTTTGATTTAACTGCTTAATGTAATCCCAAATTCGATGTCTGGTTTGAGGATCCAACCCTAAAGTTGGTTCATCTAAAAATAAAACTTTTGGATAATGCATTAAACCCCTGGCAATTTCTAATCTTCTTTGCATACCACCAGAATAATTTATAACCAAAACATTAGCTTTGTCTTGCAGCTCAACTAAATTTAAAACTTCTTCAATTCTTTTTTTGCGAGTTTCTGAATCTAATCCATAAAGTCTGGCATGAAAATCTAAATTCTCGTAACCAGTTAAACGATTATCTAAAGCCGGTTCTTGAAAAACAATACCAATAGAACTTCTCACTTCATCTCTTTGTTTTAAAATATCAAAACCACAAACTTTAGCTTCGCCTTTAGTTGGGTTTAATAAGGTGGCGAGCATCTTAATAGCTGTCGTCTTCCCTGCTCCATTTGGTCCTAATAAACCAAAAATTTCTCCTTCTTGAACTCCAAAAGAAATATTATTTACCGCTATCAAACCATTAAACTTCTTTGTTAAGTTTTTCGTCTCAATAGCTAACATAAAATTTCTTTTCATTATATTCCATTTTACTAAAAAAACAAAACCTGAGTATGACTGGGTTTTTTATCTTTTAAAAATTAGAGAAATTAAGAAAAAGAGGGTTGAGGTGAGAATAATTAAGGGGCCAGCTGGAAGTCCGGTGATTTTAAAAAGTAAACTGCCAAAAAGGCAACTTAAAATGCCGAGAACTATGCTTCCCAAAGAATATTCTTTTAAATTTTTGCTCAAATTTCTGGCGGTGGCTGCCGGAATGATAACTAAAGCCCCAACTAAAAGAGAGCCGACAATTTTCACTCCCAAGGCAACCATTGCCGCAATTGAAAGCAAGTAAATAAAATTTTCCTTTTTAATTTTTATTCCCTCGCTTTTCGCTAAATCTTCGGAAATGTTAGCCAGAATCATTTTGGAGTAAATGCGGTTTATCAACAAAAATATCAAAATAGAAAAAATGACTGAAATTAAAGTCATTTCAAAAGAAACTTTAGAAATATCTCCAAACAAAGCTTCCAACAATTCCGGCTCGGGCAC
>Ga0210017_1002073_pt1 | contig 17293 bp, 14 predicted proteins | sample CryGeyCG2014_020_FD_183966 | JGI IMG/M metagenome (GOLD analysis project Ga0210017, IMG submission 183966) | Groundwater microbial communities from aquifer - Crystal Geyser CG08_land_8/20/14_0.20 (SPAdes) (version 2) | ecosystem: Environmental > Aquatic > Deep subsurface > Groundwater | place... | reverse complement strand
AAAAACAACATCCATCAAAATGCTCACAGGAATCCTGAAACCAACAAAAGGGGGGATATTGATAAATGGGAAAAATGTTTCTTCAACCATAAAGGAAAAAATTGGTTTATGCCCCCAGGACATTGTGATATGGGATTCTCTAACATGTGAGGAAAACCTGAGACTGATTGGTGAAATGTACAATGTGCCAAAGAATGTTTTAAATGAAAGATTATTTATTGCAGGTGTTGTGTGCTTTTCGAAAAACAGGCTGAAGGCGGAATGAGAATATGAAAATCCTTGTTCTCGGCTCAGGAAAAATGGGCTCTGCAATCGCATTTGATTTGATGAAAAGCAAAGTGGAAACAGGTATTGCTGATGTAAATTTTGAGTCTGCGAAAAAGGTTGCGGAAAAATACAATGCATCAGCAATTAAAATGGATGTAAAGAATAATGAAAAACTAATAAAAATAATGAAAAAATATGATGCTGTTATAAGCGCTGTTCCATATTTTTTAAACTACAGGCTTGCAAAATCTGCTGTTAAGGCAAAAACAAATTTTTGTGACCTTGGAGGGAACACAGAAGTTGTTGAAAAGGAATTAAAACTGCATGAAAAAGCAAAAAAAGAAAATATAACATTAGTGCCTGACTGCGGTCTTTCACCAGGTCTCACGAATATTCTTGCAGGTTTGGGATACAGGAAAATTAAAAATCCGATGGAGATTCATTCAAGGGTTGGCGGTTTGCCCCTGAAACCTAAACCGCCGTTAAACTACGGTCTATTTTTTTCTGTTGAAGGACTGATAAATGAGTACACCGGAAAATGCAGGATAATAAAAAATGGAAGAACGGAAGAGGTTGATGCCTTAACAGGTGTTGAGGAAATATGTTTTCCTGATTTTGGGGAACTTGAATGCTTCCACACATCAGGCAGCAGCTCAACTCTTCCAAAAACTTTTAAAAACAAAATCATGGAGCTTGATGATAAAACAATAAGGTATCCTGGACACTGTGAAATAATAAAGGTGATGATAAACATAGGGTTGGCATCTGAGAAAACAGTAAACTGCACCAAACTAAAGTTTGGTGCGCTTCCAAATTTCACACCATCCATTCATCCCGCCTTTGAAAAGGCGGGCATTCCTGTGAAATTTGTAAAAGCAGGGGAAAGAAAAATAAAGCCGAGAGAACTTTTCGCCTGTCTTCTAAAAAAACATTTAAAACCATGCAAGGATGTTGTCCTATTAAGGGTAAGCGTTGTTGGTAAAAAAGAAAAAATAGAATATGAAATGGTTGATTATTTTGATGAGGAAAACAAAATGAGCGCGATGATGAGAACAACAGGTTATCCTACATCAATAATAGCACAGATGATGGCAAACAATGAGATAGAAAAAGGTGCTTTTCCGCCTGAGCTCTGCGTACATGGTGAGAAATTTTTGTTTGAACTTTCAAAAAGGGAAATAAAGATAAAAGAAAAAATGGAAAATATTTGAATACCTAACTTTTTGGTTGCAGATATCGCTACGACGATTGCTGGGATGGTGGCTGGAGTGGCGGGGATATTTTTCTCCTTTTGCGGCTGATGCCTATGACTGCGGTAGCAAGAACAACAATAATTATCACTGGTATTATTATGTAGAGCCAGGGGATTTCGGAGGGTTTCGCTACTTCTTCTGCAGATAGTGTTGTTGCGCTTACTTGAGTTGAATCGGAGTAGTAGCCATCAGTATTATAGACTTTAACTGTGAAATAATAAGTAGTATCCGGCACTAAACCGATAACTACAAACGAAGTTTCTGTTCTATCAGTAATGACTTTAATTGAATCGCCAAGATCGCTTTCAGAAGTGGATCGATAGATTGTATAGTTTGCAAAATCGGCGTCATTGTTTTGTGTCCATGTAAGCTTCACAGAGGTTTTACTGATTTCGGTTGGAGCGCTTAATATAACTTTAACTGGAGGATCTTTTACTGATATTTTTGGTGCAATTTCTCGATCGATCACACCATCAGCATTATCATCTATGAGCATGGTATAATTCGCAGCAATAACATCGACACGCACTGTTGCATTAGTATTCTGCATAACAGATACATTTTCGTAAACATAAAAAGTAATATTTTGCTCAGTAGCTTTTATTATTGTAAGGTTGAACAATCCGCTTTCGTAAGCCCAAACTCTAAAGGTTATATTTGCAGTAGGGTTAAAGACTATAATTGTAGGATTCTCACCTTCTAGCTCTGAGTAAAACGTTCCTGGTATCTCTTCGTAAATTTCTCCAGAATAATTGCCTGTCTTTCTGCCCTGTTCATCTTCAGCCCAGAGCCACACTGGGCAGGAAACGGCTGCTGACAAAGCGCTTGTAAATGTGCCTAAATAAAGCTCACCAAGGTAGTTATCTTTCCACTGGGGGTGGGCTTTAAATATTGTCCGATTTTCCATCTTGCTCTTAGCATAATAGAACGCTTCTTCTACAGAAACGTTATTGTCTTTATTTATATCAGCGATTGTGCGATCTTGCGTATGAGCGCAAACGAAATAATATGCAAATGGCGCCGTGGCCCCAGAAGAAGTCAACAGAGGTCGTAGAGTTTCAGTAGTATTTGTTGCACTCATTGCAATTGTACCGGTCTTTCCATCAAATTCGGTATCAACTAGTCCGCCAGATTGACATGTCTCAAAAATTATTGCACAATGACCAGCATAAAGTGAGTCAAATATAAGTTCGAACCAATAATCCCCAATACTCATATCCTTATCATAACAATAAACCCAATACTTACCTTCACTTCCTCCACCGTGTGCTGCGTAATACACCAGAAGGTAATCATTTCCATCGGCGATACTTATAAGTTCTCGCAACTTACCCATAATATTTTGGCTGGTTGCTACACTATCTATAAGTAATATAATGTTTTCATCGTCCCAGCAGTAAGAACTTACTAATAAATTTTTCATTATTCTTGCTCCGCGAGCAGCGGCAGGTGTAGGCCATAGCCACCAATCTTCATACCATCCTATCCCAATAATCAGCGCATACTTCTTCACATCGCCCCAGCCTTGGACAGTTATCGACTTATAGGCTTTGTTGTTTGTAGTATCTGATTCCATAGGACTTGCATCTGTAATTACAACGTAAATTTGGCGCTCGCCCTCTGCTTGAGGTTTCCAGTAGATAGTTACTTCTATATAAGAGCCTGCACTGACAGAAACAGGTGCCTCGCCAATTTTCGTCCCGCCTGCATCTGGATCACCATCGTAGAATTTAATTTTACAAGATGTCGCATCGATCGCGCCAATATTTCGCACCCTTACAGTAATCGATATATTCTGCCCTTTTTTCGGTGTTGAGTTTGAAAATGAAATATCTGCTGAGAAGGTTACGAGGTCTGGATGCTGTGGACCAGTAGTAATTTGCACTCCCACACCCTCAACGGGATTCATTAATGGATAGCGATCTTGATTGTTACGACCGGGTATACCATAAGGTGTATCACCGATCCCGTCACTCCCAGAGATGTTCTGATCCACTCCCAAGCATAAATCAACAAGTACATAACCCTCCCAATAGTTTCCACCTGAGGGGTAGCCGTTGTCCCAGAAATTGGAGCCATAATCACACGCTCCGCACGTGTTGCCCATAAAAAAATTGTTATGGTAAATTTGGTTGTTATTTGAGGAAGAGACAACATAGATGCCATAATAATTATTATAGAAGGCGCAACGCGTTATTATGTTATCATGTGAGGACTCGCTTAGGCGGATCCCACAGTCATGATTGCCCTGGAGGGTACAGTTTGTTACTTGGTTGTTGCTTGAGGAATAGCCTTGTAAGTCGATACCACGAGCAGAATTGTTATAGATTGTGCAATTTGTTAGGGTATTAGAGGAGGCGATAAAATATACACCAATATTATTGTTGTAAACAGAGCAATTTGTTATGTTATTTGAAGAGTAGGCACAATAAATACCAAAAAGGTTATCGTAACAGGTGCAGTTTATTATTTGGTTGTTATTCGAAAAATCTGAAAGGTAGATACCGTGCTGAGAATTATCATAAATAATACAATTTGTTATGGTATTGTTTACGGAATAGGATATAAAAACCCCATAATTAGAGTTGTTATAGAAAGTGCAGTCTACTATATTGTTGTTTGATGAAGAGTAAAGGGAGAGCCCATGCCATAAATTAGAGTGAGAGACGCAGTTTGTTATAGTTATAAATGAAGAGTCAACGAAGAGAAGGGGTTGAATATTACTACTCACATTAAGATTTTTTACAGATATATTTCTACATCCTATAAGACCAAGATACCCGATATTCATATCGAGCCCGTCGAGCGTTAGGTTATTTTGTTTGACGAGGTAGTAAATATGCTTACCATCAACGGTGTTTGAGGTATCTATATCTTGGTAATACTCGGGAGTATAGAAGGTCCACACACCGAAATTATAATAATCGTTATTGTTCATGATGTTATCCCGAAGTTTGTTGTTTGAAGATTCTACGATATAAGTACCATTAGAATTGTTGTAAACGGAGCAATTTGTTATTATATTATTATTTGACCACTCATATAGATAGATACCACAAGCAGAATTGTTATAGACTGGGCAGTTGTTTATTTGATTATTATTTGAATGATGATACAGCTGGATGCCATCATCATAATTGTTATAAATAGCGGAGTTTGTTATATTATTGTTGTTTGAACTTTGATAAAGACATATGCCATAACGATTAAGATAGATAGTGCAATTTGTTACGTTGTTGTCTGAGGAATACTCGAAATAGATGCCATACTCAGAATTGTTATAGATGCTACATTTTGTTATTATATTGCTACTTGAGAATTCCCAGAGCCCGACACCGTAAGAATTGTTGTAAAAAAGACCATTTGCTATTACATTGTTGTTTGAGGAACCACGAATATAGACCCCATAAGAATTGTTATAGCACTCGCAGTTTGTTATCTGGTTATTTGAGGAGCCTAAAAGACTGATGCCCTCGGAATTGTTGTAAACAGAGCAGTTTGTTATTGTGTTGTCGTTTGAGGAAGACCACATATCGATGCCACGGTAATTGTTGTAAACAGTGCAGTTTGTTATTTGGTTGTAATTACACGCACCATAATACCCCCATAGTTCGACGCCAATCCAATCATTGTTATAAACATCGCAGTTTAATATTTGGTTGTTGTTTGAGGAATAATACAGATAGATGCCCTCATAATTGTTATAAACGGCGCAGTTTGTTATGTTGTTGTTTGAGGAATAAGACAGGTAAGTTCCATAAGAATTGTTGTGGAGAGCGCAACTTGTTATATCGTTGTTTGGAGAAAAATACAGAAAGGTGCCATAGCGATTGTTGTATGAAGTTATGTTGTTTATTTTGCCATTTGTTACATTATAGAAGTAGATGCCCTCATGTGATGTTTCCCAACTCCCAGTCCAGCCGTCGTGAATCATGCAATTTCTTATGATGAAATAGACATTTGTGTTTCTGATTTCAATCCCATTTGCACTGCCTGCATTTATATCCCAGTTTTCTATAATATATGGGTCTACTTGTGTACCAGTACCGCTTACTACGCCATTCTGGTCTATTACAAAATCATCATTACTATCTATATAGATTGGATCATGAGGTGTGTATGATTTAGACTGAGAGGTTGATGCATACCTTATTTCAGCATCTCCATTACCTACCTTCTCAGCATCAGTTGATAGATTCACAGTCCCAATCAGCCCACCCATCAGCATCAGCAATACAAGCCAAACCGCCATTATCCTCTTCATTTCTATCATCGAAAATAAAATGTTATGCGCAGATATAAACCTTTGCGAGTTTTTACTGACAGTTTAGATATTTTCAAAATCCTTTTTAACCTCTCTCATAAGCCCAGGATTTGTAAATAAATCTACGGCTGTGTATGCAAGGGTTTTTGCACCAACAATTATTGCTCTGTTTCCCATCCTGGATTTTGCAGCCCTGGCAAACTCTACTGAATGGCTGGGTATGTCTTTATCTGATATTGATATGTAAGGGTGTATTGCAGGAACAACATGGGACACGTCGCCGATATCGCTTGAGCCAAGCCCTCCATGCTCTGGTGATTTATCTGTTGATACAAAGCGTTCAAAATTTTTCTTAAAAACAGAGTATAATGTGGGATTGAGTTTTTTTGATTTATATCCACTTCCTAGCTCGAAACTAACTGAGGCACCAGTCGCAATACCTGCTGCTTTACAACAGTTTTTAACCTTTTCCAAAACCTTTAGCAGGTATTTGTCATCCAATGCTCTAACATAAAAAAGTGCTTCTGCATAATCAGGTACAATGTTTGGTTTTACTCCTCCATGGGTTATAATCCCATGGATGCGCACATCCTCAGTTAAATGCTGACGTAAAGCATTTATGTTGTTAAACGTTTGAATCACAGCATCCAAAGCATTTATTCCCTTTTCAGGCGCTACAGAGGCATGGGCAGATTTTCCCTTAAACCTTATTTTCAGTTCTTTGACAGCAAGCGCTTTTCTTCCAACAATGTTTTTTGTGTTTGGATGGAGCATCATTGCTGCATCTATTTTATTAAAAACTCCTTTCTCAATCATTGTTATTTTTCCGCCACCTCCCTCTTCCGCGGGTGTTCCAAGAACAACGATGCTGCCAGGCAGGTTTTTGATTTTACTTAGTCCTATTGCTGCTCCAACACTCATTGCAGATATAAGATTATGTCCGCATCCATGACCAACCCCTGGTAATGCATCATATTCTGCTAAAAAGGCAATCCTTGGGGATTTTTTTTCAGATGGGCAGACAGCTTTAAATGCTGTTTCCAATCCTGCAACATTTTTTTCAACCTTGAAATTGTGTGATTCAAGCGTTGATGCAATCCATCTGCAGGCCTTGTATTCCTGAAACATTGTTTCCGGGTTGTCATGGATTTTGTTGCTGAGCCCAATCAATTCCTTTCCCAGTTTATCAATATGTTTCCCGACTTCTTTTTTAATTTTTTCAGCATTCATTTTCCTCACCCTTTTAATGGGCTCACGGGGATTCGAACCCCGGCATACAGGTAGCTTCACGGAAAGAAAAAAGAATTATTATCATATTTTTTAGGGATTACGAAGTAATCCCTCCTTCTCTTCTTTTTCCATCCGAAGCCTGTTAGGCTATCCACTACCTCATGAGCCCACCGAAGGTGGGCTCAGGATAGCAGGAAAACAAAGTTTTCCTGCGTATCATGAGCCCGAGTGAGCGTAGCGAATGAGGGCTCATGAGAGAGGGAATGTAATTCCCTCAATATCATGAGCCCACGCCCAACAGTATTATAATACCTGTAAGATATTTAATCTTATGTGCAATCTCACAGAAAACATATTTAAAACAGTAAAGGAAAGGTTTAATGAAGATAATCGCTTAAAAGAGAAATTTAATATTATGATGAAAAAAGACAAAAATTGTATTGTTGGCTCAGCGAACATTGATGTGAAAGCGGATATCAAAGGTTTTTTTAATGATGTCTGCAGGACTGTTGAAAATGTTGTGAAAAACGTGAATGGTGAATATCAGTCTGTTGAAATCAAACATGGAAAGAATGTTGATCTTGGCATAAAGCAGGCTGAAATACTTGAAGGAAGATTTTTTGAGGTTTACTGCTACAAGTGTTTGTCCATAGGATTTATAAGGGTATGGCTGGAAAAAGGGCTTTACATAAAGAAATCGTGGATAAGTGTAGATGTTGATGAAATATTAGAAACATTGTGGTTTAAGGAGTAAAAAAATATGTTTGAGGTCGTTGCTGAGGAAAAAGATGCAAGAACAGGGGAACTTCATACAAAACACGGTGTTGTTGAAACACCATGCTTTATGCCTGTTGCAACAAAAGCCACTGTGAAAACATTGACATCAGATGAACTTGATGAGATTGGCGTAGAGGCAATTATTTCAAATGCGCTCCATCTTTACCTAAATCCAGGGGCGAATGTTTTGGAAAACATTGGTATTCACAGATTCATGAACTGGAACAAAACAGTTTTTACAGACTCAGGCGGTTTTCAAATCATACGAGATTTTAATCTTAAAGTAACAAACAAGGGACCAATGTTCAAAATAAATAAAACAAACCATTTTTTCACACCCGAAAAATGCACCCAAACACAAAATCAAATTGGTTCTGATGTTGCAATGGTTCTTGATGACTGCCCAAGTTATGAGAGCAGTTATGAAACCGTTGCACATTCATTAAAAAGGACAATTGAATGGGCAAACAGATGCAAGAACACACATAAAAACACTAAGCAACTAATTTTTGGAATAATTCAGGGCGGTGTTTTCCCTGATTTAAGAAAAACATGTGTTGAGGAACTGCTGAAAATCGGTTTTGATGGGTACGCAGTAGGCGGCTTAACAATTGGTGAGCCGAAGGAAGAGATGTTCAGAACTTTAAATTACACTATTCCATTAATCCCGAAAAACAAGCCAAGGTACATGATGGGACTCGGCTCACCAGGGGATATTCTTGAATCAATTTCTCTTGGTGTTGATGTTTTTGATTCTGCATTTCCAACAAGAAATGCGCGCCATAGAACAGCCATAACAACCAACGGCAACTTTGAGATAACAAAGAAAAAATACGCAGATGATTTCTCACCAGTTGATGAAAAATGTATATGCTGCACATGCAAAAACTACACAAAGGCATACATTCATCATCTTTTCAAGGAAAAAGAACTCCTTGGAATGCGCCTGCTTTCAATCCATAATCTTTTTTTCATTTTAAACATGATGAGAAATGCAAGAAAGGCAATAAGGAATAATGAGTTTGATGAGTTTAAAAAGGATTTTATGGAAAAATATTATGGATAAATTCTGTTAATTTACCTATAAACTTATATATTTTAAACTCATATACCTTATTTGTATGGCAGAAGTAAAAATTACATTATCTGGTTATAGGTGTGAGAGATGTGGTCATCAGTGGGCACCTAAAAAAATAGGGAATAATCCAAGGGTGTGTCCTAAATGCAAAAGCCCTTATTGGGATGTCCCAAAAAAGGTGAAAAGATGAATAAGCTAATAGAAATCACAAAACCATTAAAAATAGGATACAAAAAGACTTGTAAATGTCCTAAAAATCACATCAATTGTTTAACAGCCAAGGAATGGATGCAAAGCCAGGTAGCAGTTTGGGAACTTTACTATGAGAAGAGGGACATAAGAGAAAAGGATATTCATCCTGCAGTATTTCCAATTTCTCTTCCTGCTAAATGCATCAAACTTTTCACTCATGAGGGAGAATTGATTTTAGATCCTTTTGTAGGAAGCGGAACTACATTAGTTGCAGCGCAGGATTTAAATAGAAACGCAGTAGGCTTTGACCTCAAAAAAGACTATGTAGAACTGACAAAGTCTAGATTGACACAGACAAGATTGGTAGATGCAACGCAGCAGATAGTTATACAAGATGAGGCACACAACATCCCTCATTACTTGAAGGAAGAAACGGTTTCTTTAAGTGTTACCTCACCCCCATATGCAAATATGCTTAATCGGCCAAGACTCAATAAAAGTATTCGGGGAAACCTGCGAAAAAATAAGCATTATTTACAAGTTCAACAGTATTCCAATGACTCACGGGATTTGGGAACTATGGAACCTATACAGTATGCTAAAACTATAGGGGAAATTTATCGGGGCATTTTACCACTTATGAGACCAAAGGCTCATTGTGTTATTAATGTTACAGACTTATGGTGGGAAAACAAGCGCATACCTGTTCACGTCTATGTGATACAAGCCTTAGAAAAAATAGGTTTTGAGTTGCGAAATATAATTATCTGGGATAGGCGCAATCTGATCAATCAGGCAGGGATATTTGGATGGCCAAGTAATTACATAACCCTCGGAACAACTTTTGAATACATACTTGATTTCTGGAGACCACCTTAAGAAAGTTTGCCCTTCCTTACGAAGCTTCTCATATCTTGTCCAAATATGGTATTTGACCGTAGTCGCCTACTTTTGTAAGGAATTTTGCTGAGGGTTAGCGGAGGAATATAACAATATCCTCCAGTAGATTTACAAGATTTCTCTATAATTTCAACTGTGTTTTGTGTGAATTCAGCAGGTGAATTAAAAAAACCAAACATTGTGTCCCCATCAAACACTAAACCTCTTACTCCTCTTTCTCTAAGTTTTACATTTTTTACTTCTATCCTATGTTCCGCTTTGGCATTTTCAATATTTGGATAATACACTATGAAATCCGTTCTCTTCTTTCTTTTAGTATAATGCACATTCTTCTTTAAACCAACCTTGATTAATTCTCTTTCCACACATAACTCTGCGATTTGTCCGCTCAATGGCTGAACCGACTGTCTAATTGGTATCGCTACTTCTTCCATAATATTTTCATAATCATTAGCGCCCCCAGGTTTAAGCAAACCTTTCTTTACCTTCCTTTTATCTTTCTCACTAATTTTAACCGTAGATAGAAATGCATTAACCTTCTTTTCATAATATTTTGACTTAAAAGCCATCATTAGATGGTATGTCTTCTCATGTAAAGTATTTACATCTACTTTTGGGTTTTTCTGAAGTATTTTTGCGACCATGTCTTCAGCAGGAGGCATCAACGATGACATTTTTTTCAAGGTAAGATGAGTTAATAGGCTAATAAGGTTTTCCTCATATTTCCGCTCACTATGGGTAAACCCTGTTTATCGTTCGCGGAAATGCTTCGGAACTTGGAGTTTACTCGCATTCCCCACGACAATCATGGATAAACCCTGTTAATTGTCCTGGGGAATATTTCGGAACTTGGGTTCCTCATATTTCCGCTCACTATGGATACACTCTGTTTATCGTTCGCGGAAATGGTACTGCATCCCTGATATGCTCAAGTTTGCAGAGCCATCTTATTATTCTTTCAACACCGAGACCAAAGCCTGAATGCGGAACAGAACCGTATTTGCGCAAATCAAGATACCATTCATAATCCTTCATGTTCATATTTTGCTCTTTCATCCTTTCAACAAGTTTATTGTAATCTGTTTCCCTCTCGCTTCCACCTATGATTTCACCATATCCTTCTGGCGCGAGAAGGTCAGCGCAGAGATATGTTAACTCATCTGCTTCCTTCATGTAGAATGGTTTCACTGTTTTTGGAAAGTTTGTTATGAAAACTGGTTTTTCTATGTCAGAGCACAATGCTGTTTCTTCTTTTACACCAAAATCCATGCCGTATTTGAAATCAAAACCTTTGTTTTTTAAAATCTCCACTGCTTTTTCATATTTTATCCTCTCAAACGGTGGCTCAATATTTTTCAATGTTCTAGTTTCTCTTTTGAAAAAAACCAGTTCATCCTTGTCCTCTTTTGCAAGTTTCTGGCAAACATGGGATATTAGTTCCTCCTGTATAGACATGTTTTCCTCATTTCCGATCCATGCCTCCTCAGCCTCAAGATGCCAGTATTCTGCGAGATGACGACGTGTTTTTGATTTCTCAGCCCTGAAAGAAGGGGTGAGACTCCAGACCCTTTCCAATGAGTATATCAGTGCCTCAAGGTAGAGTTGCGCTGATTGTGACAGATATGCTTTTTTGTCAAAGTAATTAAACTCAAAAAGTGTTGTCCCTCCTTCGCAGGCATTCGGTGTGATGGTTGGTGGTGTAACCTCATAAAAATTGTTTTCATTAAACCATTCCCTGCAGTATTTCAGCAGGGATGCCTTTATTTTCATCACGTTCATAAGCTCCCTTGACCTTATCCAGAGATGCCTGTTGTCCAGAAGCAGTTCCTCGCTCTGATGCTCAGTTATAGGAAATTTATCTGCTTTACCTACTAACTCAAATTTTTTTGCCCTGATTTCATATCCACCAGGAGCTCTTTCATCCTTTGCAATAACACCGTTAACAGCAACAGAGCTTTCTATCAGCGCCTTTTTTGCATTCTCAAAATCCTTCTCTTCAACATCGTTTTTTGCTACTGTTATCTGAATTATTCCAGAAGAATCTCTGACAGTAATGAATGCGATCTTGCCTGAGCTTCTTGTTCTGTAAATCCATCCTCTGACATTTACCTCTTGATCTTCATATTTCCCTGCGAGTATGTCTTTTATCGGTGTAAATCCCATAATACCAAAAAGAATATCTTACTATTTATATATTTACATTTATGATTATATCATTTGACCTGGATGGAACGCTTGTTGATTACTCATATGCTGATTCTGTCTGGTGCGAGGGCGTGCCGAAGATTTATGCAGGGGAGAAAAAAATCGGATTTGATGAGGCAAAAAAATATGTTATGAATGAGTACATGAAGGTTGGTGAAAGAAAAATTGAGTGGTATAACATAAATTACTGGTTTAATTATTTTGGTTTAAAAACCGATTGGAAATTTTTGCTAAAGAAATATGAAAACAGGATAAACGTTTACCCTGAGGTTAAGAATGTTTTATTAGAGTTAAGCAAAAAACACAGGCTTATTATTTCATCAAATGCTGCGTCTGAGTTTGTTGATGTCATGGTGAAAAAAATTGGGAATTATTTTGAGTATACCTTTTCATCAACATCAGATTTCAGGCTTGTGAAAAAAACACCAGAGTTTTATCTAAAACTTTTAGAACAATTAAAAATAGGAAAGGATGAAATTATACATGTTGGCGATCATTACGAGTTTGATTACCTTGTGCCAAAAAGAATTGGAATCAAATCTTTTTATGTTGACAGAAACAACACAAGAAAAGGAAGGGATGTTCTCAGGGATTTGAATGGGTTGATAGACAAACTGTAATTTATTTGTTTTATCTCAAGAATTGTGTATAACGGCCGTAGACAATGCGAAGTGCGAGGCAAAGCCGAGTATTTGGGTGAGGGCATATGCCCGAACCGCATGTCTGCTGTTAGACGACCCGAATGAAACGAGAGTGCAACAACGAGGTCGAGCACTGCAGATCCGAAGGGTCGAGGAGCGGAGAAGTTGGATAGATGAATGCACTTCTGGGGGGAGGGAGGGTTATACATTCCAGGTATTAGCATGGCCAGATCGTATAACATATACAATTTGAAAAATCCCTCCCGTAATCATTTTTTATTTACTAATTGAAAATTCATGGTATCGAATTGTTTTAAAAAGGATATTGCAGTTTCTTTATTCTGGAAACTAGCTTCAATTCGGTCATTGTTATTGAACTTTAATAGTATTTCATATTTGACAAATGTAATGGATTTTTTTAAATTTCGATACTGAGTAATATATTCAATAGCGTCTTGCACATTATCTAACTTTGTTTGATTTCCATGAAGAGGAAGAATAAATATTTCTTTTACTTGCCGTTGAACTGCATCTTTCAAATCTTGCAAAAATGCATTGACAGAATCATTATTCAATTCTAATAACTTCTTTATTATTTTCTCTTTTTGCTGCCCATTTAATTTTGAATAATCTTTTATCTTTTTGGAAAAAGCTGAATCTGGAGTATCTTCATCAAAAGCGGCATCTATTTTTACAGTCTCAAAACTTTTAATTATTGAATTGTATGAAAAATATAGTACTGAAAATCCGATAGATTTCAATTGAGCGATGGCCCCCTCTGTAAAAACACCACCGATAACTACTCCAACAAAAGGACAGGATAATTTGTGAGTATCGATTAATGGCAATATTGCTCCTTGTATTTCTTGGGCTTTATTTCTAGAATGTTTTGTATATCGTCTCCAGGCAGATTCGATAAATGCTATCGGGGTACCAATTCTATCTGAGGTTCCATCTTTCTCCAATACAAAATCTAAATCATGTATGTTACCAAACATATCTTTCCATGCTACTTTTTTACCTTTACGCGCTGGTCGTTTACCTTTTTTATCCAGAAAGAGGTTATTTTCATTAGAAATAGGAATTAAAATTCTTTCCACGGCTACTTCTAATAAGTCACCAATGATCTGACCAAATTTATGAGCTGGTGATTTTGCCATATAATTATCCCTTCACCCATAGAAATCCTTCATGTAACAACACTTTATGTTTTCGATTTTTCCATTTAATATTTCTATCGCGTGTTTTTTCGAATGTATAATTCTTAAAACCAGAATTGATTGCAAGTTCCCCGAGCCATTTTTCGACTGGAATATAAATTCCATATGGTGCTGAATCACCAATAACAAAGCAAACGTTAGAATCAGACTTACATATTCTCCTTAGTGATTGCCAAACATGAGCAATATCGTAGAAATATGATGCTACCATTATATGATAATTCTTTTTTCCGCCATGATTTAATCTCTCTTTTTCGAGAGTGTTGCATATTTCAATAAGTTCATCTTTTATTGGTTTTAATATAATATCATCAATTAGATTTCTCCAATCATCAGTATTGGAAACATGTTGAGTGCAAGATCTCATTAAATGAACTCTTACCTTTTTTTGAAGATCTCCATAATTATCAATTTCTTTGAAAAAGGACATCTCTAATCTGGTGGCATCGGCGTAATCAAAATTATTGACATATGGTGGTGAAGTAATTACAAGATTTGCCCAATTATTCTCAACTTTTAAACATGTTCTAGCATCATCTTGATAAATAATAGCTTTAGGACCGCGTGCCTCTGTCTGCATTTTAATCATATCATCTGCCATATCGTTAATTTGTTTTGAAAAGGCTTGAAAAGGTTCAAGATATATCTTTTTTTGTTTTTTTGGTTGGATTAATTCCATATTTGATGTACCCACTGGAGATGTGATTCTTAATATACTCGCCAATGCAAGCCAAGTTAATTCAGATTGTGGGCTATTATCACTATGTAATTCTAAGCCTTTTTTTAATGAATCTAACTTAATTAATATTTCACTAGGATAGCACTTTTTTATTATCTCAGGGTAGTCATCCAATTTACCATGGATAGTTTGAGCTTTTCTTTTAACTTGAGTGGCAAAATTAATAAATTCTTTAACATTTGTTCTCCATTGTAATTTTGCATGAGAAATTCGACTTATAAATGGATGAGAATCAATACCCAACCCATTCGCTCCACAGTGTTCGCATGCAATTAGAACAGTACCAGAACCGACAAATGGATCAAAAACGTTAAGTTCCCCATCGATTTGATATTTTGTAATAATGCTTTCAACCCATTCCGCAGAAAAGCCGGCGGAATATCTAAACCACCTGTGTATTGGTAATGACATGTTTTTTACAAAAGAACCAGATGCATCTTCTGGAATTGTATCATTTAAAATAATTTTATTTTTATTATTTATTAATTCTTTTTCAAATGTAAGTAGATTTGATTGATAATTAATTCTATCTTCTATCTCACAAGAGATATGTGATATGTCTCTTTTAGTATTAGTCATATGTAATACCTCATGGGCGTAATAAACTAAATACTTTTCTTATGGTTATAATAAACTGTTTTTCGTGTAATGAATAACTAGGGGGGTGGCATAGAAGCGCATCCATCCAATTTCACTTAACGGTTCTAGCATAAAAGAAGTTTTGCCGAATCAAAAATTTGGGTGAGTGCCGTAAGGCACGAACCTTTTATGCTGTGTTAGGCGATGGAATCCATTCACTTCATTATCGAAAAAGGGCCTCCACATATTGGACACCTATCTGAATTTACTAAGCCAAATGAGGCTTTGCACTTGGGACAATACACATTTGCCGCACTTGTCTTCCCATGGGGGTCAGGTTTCATAATTGTACCGCAGTCTGGACAGTACGGTTCATCGGAGGATCCCACTGTCGCATCAATATCTATTGTTGAGCCACATCGAGGACATTTATATCCAAAGTATGATGAAGCTTTCATTTCTTATCCTCCTTTTTATTTGTTATGCGGGTTGCAGTTATGGTACCTTCGCCTTCTGCAATTGATTTTGTACCCGGTCTGAAAAAAACTGGTCCTTGAGCATCTATCCCAGTTACCTCACCTTTTCCTATGGCATGATGTTCGCCATCAATTACAGTAACCAGTGAATTAACTGATTTGTTTAAATTTTCTCTAACCCAAATTTCGTGTTCATCCTTCCATCTTTTCAATAAATTTACAGGGAAATCCAAACCCTTATTTTTATCGACCATTTCTGCACAATTTGAGCATAAGAATATCCCATTCTCAATGGAAGATCGTTGTTCTGGCGTAAGAGTTAAGTCGTATCTTGGACCATTTCTTGACGCTGCAGTGATATGGGATACTTTGCCTATGTAAATATATTTGTCTGGTTTTTCCGAAGGGCATAGTGTGAGATATCGACATTCAGGATTAGAGCAGATATATGATGCACGTTTAGCCAATATTTCAATTGTGCTTTGATCAAACTCATCGCGTTCTTTTTCTTTATTCATCTTCAACCACCAAGTCTTATATTAGATTATAGGTTCTTTCGCCTAACTTTAAATAACCGAACCTACTTCGTTTATGCCTCCAGGATCGGAAATAATCCGAACTTGTTTCGTTTATCCATGACCTTATCATCTCTTCACCCTACATTAAATTTCCTTTTTGTTTCATTTTAGAAGGATATACAAACTTCGTTTTATAAGAACTTTTCGCCCATCCTTTTTCTTGCTGAAATATAATCCAATTGAGAATTGAGGCGCCCTCCAATAACCGGTCATCCCACAATCTTCCTGTAAAACCTTTCTTTTTCACTGAAAATGCATCCGCAGTACCTCTGCCTGTAAAGACTTAAACTGCTTGCTTCTTTTTTACCTTGGTCATGCCATTTTCTGAAATCCTCATAATAAAATCTTATTTTGTTTTCTTTACCTATTTTCTCACCAATGTTTTTTATCATATCATGCTTCTGAAAAGGTGATTCAAGAAGCGTTGTTGTGAAAGCATCAAATTTTTTTTCCTTTGCTGTTTTCGCAGTTTCATTTAATCTTTGATTGTAGCAGAACTCGCATCTGTCACTTGCGTTTATTTGTCCCTGTAAAAATTCTTTCAAATCATATTCATCCCTGTATATTATCTCAATTTTTCCTATCCCCTGATACTTCAACAAAGCCTCAAGTCTTGCCCTGTACTCCATGAAAGGGTGAATATTAGGATTGTACCAGAAACCAGTCACACCATACCCTTTATCAATTAGTCTTTTGTGAACAGGTACATAGCAGGGTGCGCAGCATACATGCACAAGTATTTTCATTTCATCAGCCTGAACTTGTAGCCATAATAAATCGTTCCGCTTTTTCCATCCTCACCAATTTTCCTGAAAACAGATTCAACAGGCATGCCTATTTTAACATCCTTTGTTTCGCAGTCGACAATCTGCCCTGTGATTCTTGGGCCTTCAT
>Ga0210017_1002070_pt1 | contig 17320 bp, 18 predicted proteins | sample CryGeyCG2014_020_FD_183966 | JGI IMG/M metagenome (GOLD analysis project Ga0210017, IMG submission 183966) | Groundwater microbial communities from aquifer - Crystal Geyser CG08_land_8/20/14_0.20 (SPAdes) (version 2) | ecosystem: Environmental > Aquatic > Deep subsurface > Groundwater | place... | reverse complement strand
CTTCCGGAAGTTTGTTTTTACCAGATTCTTTCTGGCGCAACTGAACCTCTTTTTCAGTTAAGCCGGTTTTAAGGTTGGTTTTTAGAATTTTTGTTATTTCCTCTATTGATAAATTGTGCCAAAAAACTTCTGCCATCGAAGTAAATAATTAATTATTTACGAGATGAAAGATGAATTTTAATTCATCGAACATTATTCTATTTTAAACAAAAAAGAGGCTAATGAAAAGCCTCAGTGGTAATACAAAGTTAATCGCTCGCCCTCTTCCAGTCTTGCAACTGGCGCTCGGCTTCGCCTCGCTTCGGGCTCGCTCTTTAAAAACCCTCGGTTTTTAATATTTTCCCTGCCTACCGGCAGGCAGGCTACACGGGAGAACCGAAGGGTTTCCCCGACCCCCTTCCGATGTGGGACGCTATTGATTATACATAGCTAAAGTTGGAAGCTTTGCGGCCCCAACCGGATTTGAACATCGAAATAAATCGAAGATTTATTGAAGATTGAAATGAATCTCCGATTCATTGAACCGGTATTACCCCGCCATTTAAGCTTAGCGCCCTCAACCGGACTCGAACCGGTGTTACCAGGATGAGAACCTGGTGTCCTAGACCACTAGACGATGAGGGCATAAAGGGCGGGGCGTCCTAAGCCGCTGAGCGAAGAGATAAATCTCTTCTTCCGCCTTTCGCTGCGACTCAGGCAGACGATGGGGCCTCCTTTTTAATTTATCATAAAATTTAAATTTTGTCCATTAAAAAGGCCCCGCTAAAAGCGAGGCTCTTTCTTAATGTAATATCACTCCAGATTATACGCAGAATATCTTATTGAATAAATCCGTTGCTTTTGCCGTTTAATACCACAACCTTGCCGCGATGGTTATTTACCCTGAACTTGATTGGTCGGCGACAATTAGGACAGATCATCTCTTTTGTCTCCCAAACATCACCATTGTCTCTGCTTCCGATTATAATCGTCAGCTTCGTCCTGTGTCCATTCGTCTTGCATTTTTCGTTTGGACAGGCTATCTTCTTTGTCCCATTGCATAGACTCATAGATTAGACCTCCTCCTTGCTTAATGTGATATTTTCTTTCTTCGATAGCGAAGAAAATTCCGTTGGAAAAGTGCTATAAAAAGAGCTAGATGTCTAAAATAAAAATGGCCGATCTTTTTAGAGATCGGCTGAATCTTCAAAGACTCTTAATCAAAAACTCAGCCGATCTCAAGATTGGCGCCTTTAATAAAAATATAAACTCTAGAAATTAAACTTTCCATACTCAATTTCACTTTCGCTCACTGAACTTCCGAAGGAAGTGAAGTGAAAGAAGAGAACTTCGTTCTCTTCGCACGGCTTCACCTCTCTCAGTTTATGACGAATTTCTTCCTATTATATTACACTATTATTAAGAAGATTTCAACCCTTCGATACGACTCAGGGTTGACGCTGAGCGATTTGTCGAAGCGTCAAGGCCTGGGATATTTCAACCAAATTCAAACCAAAAATTGTTCCAACGGCGATTGCTGCCAAAGCGGCGTAAATTTGCTCTTTGCTAAATAGTTTTTCTAACCAAATTGGGACAATATTTCCCTTGTAATTTATTTTAAAGTTAGTTCCAGTATTTAACTTAATGTCACTTGCCTGAAAATCCGCCCCCTCTTGAAAACCAAAAGTCAGTTTTTTGCTACCTACCTTCTTTTCTTGAATCTCCACCCAACCTTGTGTTGATACCAAAACCGAGAAGGGAGATTTCTTAAGGAAAAATTGGAAATTCTCTAATTCGGTCGCATTTGCTTCAAAAATTAAAACTTCATTTCCTACCCGGAAATGCTGTCTTAAAACCTGATAAATCGCCTCTTTTGCCATCTGGCGGTTTTCGTTGCTAACAACCACAACTCTCGGTCTCCTCAAGAGAAATTTTATTTTATTGAAAATTTTACTCATAATCGGGTGGGATTTGCCAGTAATGAATAATATATTCAGTCAGGTCGTGGAAAATTGGCAGCGCTGAATATTCGGCAGTTTTAGTTTTGGGATTGTTCAGTTTTACCAAAATTAAAAATTGAGGGTTAAAAGCTGGGGCAAAACCGACAAAACTTTGAATGGTTTTTTCAGTTGAGTATTTTCCTCCTTCAGCCACCTGGGCAGTCCCGGTTTTACCAGCAATATAATATCCGGGAATTTTGGCTGCTTTCCCAAAACCATTTTCCACCACGCTGACGAGCATGGCAGTTAATTGAGAAGCAGTTTTTTGGGAAACAACTTGAGATTGTTGAGGCTCAACCTCGAGAGAATCTTCGACAAGATGAGGTTTAACTAATTTGCCGCCGTTGGCAATGACGCAATAAGCCCGAGCCAGCTGGATGGGGGTCATTTGAATCCCCTGACCAAAGGAAGCGGTAGCAAAATTTATTTCGTAACCTTTTTTAAACTCTTCATTCCCAGAATAAACCTCGGGTAAGTCAATTCCGGTTGGTTCAAAAATCCCAAATTTTTGAATATAATCTAAAAAAATATGATGAGGAAGCTGGCTCTGGACAAATACTGCCCCGGTATTAATTGATTTTTCCAAAACATTGGTCATTGTCTGTTCTCCGTAGACCCTCCCATCGTAATTATAAATAGTCCAGCCGCCAACCTGGGCTTTGCCTTCGTCGGTATAAGTAGTTTGGGGGGTAATTTTCCCTTCTTCGAGGGCAGCGGCAAAGGTGATTGGTTTAAAAACCGAACCTGGTTCAAAAGTTTCTTGGGTCGCTCCATTTTTAAAAATTTCTAAATTACCGTTAGTAGCAAATTCTCCGTATCGATTGGGGTCAAAATTGGGAAAATTAGCCAAGGCGATTATTTTTCCCGAATTAGGTTCTATTACGATAATTTGTCCTCCTTCAATCTCTAAATTCTCTTTAACTTCCTTTAGTAATTTCTCCGCCTCAAATTGAATATTGTAATCCAGAGTTAAAGTCAGACTAGAGTCCATCTCCGAGTCCATCAAAATATCGTCATAATACTCTTCTAATCCATACTGTCCTCCTCCCTCTGCGCCCAAAAACCCAATCACTTGAGAAGCCAGAGATTCCTGAGGGTAAAACCTCCCCCGTTCTTCACTAAGATAGATGCCGGATAAGTCTGTTTTTTTAAGAAGTTTTACTTCTTCGTCAGTTAATTTATTTTTTATTGGTGAATATAATATATCTGGTGAATATAATATATCTAAGCTGAGTTTTTCTAAAATAAAATTTTTATCTAAGGAAAGTATTTGACTCAAGGTCTCGGCAGTTTTTGCTTTGTCAGTAACTTTTGGAGGAGAAGCAAAAACCAATGGAAAATCCTTATTGATAGCTAGGGGTTCCCCACCTTTTAAGAAGATCTCTCCACGCTCAATTTGAATTTTGTCTTCTGGAGGAGTGAGACCTTGGGCTAAGGCTTTGTAAAAATCAGCCTGAAGGACCTGAATAAAAAAAAGTCGAAAAATAAGCACTACCGAAAAGAGCAAAAGAAAGAAAAAGATGAAATTTAATCTCAAATTTTTCATCGACTTGTTGCCACTGAGCTTTCCAAGATGCGAATATATCTTACCTGACTTACCTTTTCAAAATTCTGAGTTAGAAGATAGTTCTCGATATGAGTTAAAGAATTTAATTTTGCAAAATCAACTTTTAGAGTCTCGTTCTCGCCAGAAAGCTGATTTGTTCTCTCTTCAGAAACCCGCAATACATAAGTTTCCTCCGTCAGGAAGTTTACCTGGAGAATATAAAAAATTAAAAGCGCTGCGATTGAAATAGAAAAGAGTAAAAGCCAAAAAAGTTTCATCCCCCAAGACGAGAAGTCTCGCATCTCTAGATTTAAGACTAAAGCGTGACTCATATTTTTATTGCTGCCCGCAGTTTAGCTGAGCGCGAGCGAGGATTCTTAATAATTTCTTCTCCCGAAGGCCCGATTGGCTTTTTAGTTAATATTTTTAAATCTTTTGAGGTTCGACCTCGATAGAAATTTTTGACAATTCGGTCTTCAAGCGAATGGAATGAAATTGCCACTAATCTTCCTCCTCGGTTTAAAACATTTATTGCCTGAGGGAGGGTTTTTCCCAGATTATTTAACTCATCATTGACGGCAATTCTTAGGGCTTGAAAAGTGCGGGTGGCAGGATGTAATCTATCAACTTGGTATTTTCTGGGAATTACACTTTTAATAATTTCTATTAATTGAAAAGTGGTTTCAATTAGTTTTGCTCGTGATTCAATAATTCTCTCGGCAATTTTTTTAGCAAATCTTTCTTCCCCATACTCTCTTAAAATTTTTTCAATTTCCGATTTTGACCAGTAGTTCACTATTTTTTCAGCCGTCAAAGGATTTTCCAAGTTGTATCTCATATCCAAGGGTTCGTTTCTCAAAAAGCTGAATCCCCTACCACTTTCTTCCAAGTGCCAACTCGACATTCCTAGGTCAAATAATATTCCTGATACTTGCTTAAAATTTTGTTTTTTAACGATCTCTTTTAAATGAGCGAAAGAATCATTCACTAAAATCAATCTATTTGAAAATTGGAAATTGGAAATTGGAAATTTCGCCATCCGAGATTTTAGTTCCTGATAAAGCTTAGTATCCAACTCAATTCCTAGTATCTTTCCATTCGGTCCGTTCTTCTCGAGGATGGCGAGGGTATGTCCCGCTTCGCCGATGGTACAATCAATAAAATTTTCATTGGGTTTAGGGTCTAAATATTCTATAACTTCTTTTTGAAGAACTGGTATGTGCATTTTAGACGCCTAGCTCTTTTAATCTTTCGGCTATATCCCCTACTTCTTTTTCAGTTTTTGCCTGATATTCTCTCCATTTTTTCTCGTCCCAAATTTCAACTCGATTAAAAACCCCAGCGATGACCACTTTCTTTTTTAAAAAAGCATATTGTTTCAAATAATCGGGAACTAAAATCCTTCCCAAATTATCAAGATTTGCTTCCATTGCGCCAGTTAACATTAATCTCGCAAATCCTCGGGCATCAGCTTGAGATAGAGGTAATTGGGCTAATTTTTTTGCCAAGTTCCCCCACTCTTTGGTTGGATAAAGAAAAAGACACTGGTCTAACCCCCGGGTAATTACTGCTTTTTTGCCTAAAAGTTGCCGAAATTTTGGAGGTACGGCTAGTCTTTTCTTTTCATCTATTAAATAAGTGTATTCTCCTAGAAACATAGTTTTCCACAGAAATGGATGGTTATCCCATAGTTATCCACAATCCCCCACCTACTTTCTTTTTACCCCACTTCAGATATCAAGTCAATCTAAAATAAAATACCTTAGAAATCCCGATAAAAGTCGAATTTTATGCACAGGAAATCCACACCCCCCCCTAAACTAAAAGCGGTGAGACAGGAATCTCACCAATCGAAGAGATAAATCTCTTCTTAACCTTCACTCGGCTTCACCTCGTTCGGTGCCTAAGGGGTTTAGCTTCTAAACGTTAACTAGTTTATTTTTAATTTAAATTCTGCGGGGTCTATCTCTACTTTATCTCCTCTTTTTAATTGACCGGACAAAAATCCCTGAGCTAAAACATTTTCGATTTTGTCTTGAATAACTCGACGCATTTCTCTGGCGCCAAAGACAGGGCGATATCCCAACTCCATAATTTTTTCTTTCAGGGGTTGAGTGATTACAAATTCAATCTCTTTTTCCTTGAGATTTTTCTTTAATTTTTGCAAAAGTAATTCGGCAATATCTAATAGATTCTCTTTAGTTAAGGATTTAAAAACTATTACGGCATCGAAACGGTTAATAAATTCCGGCCGAAAAATTCCCTCTTTGAAAAGAAAATCTAACAATTCGTCTTTTATTTCTGGCATAGCTTTATCTTTTTTCAGGGCTTCCAAAATCACTTGGTAACCAGCATTGGAAGTAGCGATAATAATTGAATTTTTAAAATCAACTTTTCTGCCCAAACCATCGGTTAAATGGCCCTCATCTAAAACTTGTAAAAACAAGTTCAAGATATTAGGGTGGGCTTTTTCAATCTCATCGAGCAAAATTAAAGAAAAGGGTCTTTCTCTAACCTGGGTAGTGAACAATCCCTCCTCCTCGGGAGAGCCCAATAATCGAGGGGTATCTGTTACATTTTGGAATTCTGACATATCAAGCCGAATCATTCTATTTTCTGAGCCAAAATAGATTTCAGCCAGGGCCTTTGAGGTTTCGGTCTTTCCTACCCCAGTTGGCCCTAAAAACAAAAAGCAACCCATCGGTCCTTTTCTAATGGTCAAGTCGGCCCGCGCCCTTCGCAAGGCTGCTGAAACTTCCTTTACCGCTTCTTCTTGATTAATAATTTTCCGATGAAGTACCGTTTCTAAATTGAGCAAAATCTCTTTTTCTTTGGCCTCAACTTCGCCAACTGGAATTTGGGTTTTTTCAGAAACAATTTTGGCTACATGCTTTGGCAAAAGTATTCTATCTTTTGTCTGAGTAAGATAAACCATTACCTCATCCAACAAATTCATGGCTTTTTCTGGAAAGGGAGCGGATGTTATATATTTTAGGCAATAATTAATAATATCTCGAAGAGCAGGATAAGAAATAAATTTTTTATATTTTACTTCTAAATTTAGGGCTAAATTTTCCAAAAGAAGTAAGGTCTCTCTTTCGGAAATTTCTGAAACCTCAACTTTTTCAAAAAGGGATAAAATTGAAGAATTTTGTTCAATGTTCTTATGGAGACCTTCAAAAGTGGTAATGGCTACAATTTGGAAAGAAAGCAGGGGCAAATAAGGGGAAATAACTCCAGAAATATCAAATGTTCCCGCTCGGGAAATTTCCCCGACAAAATTGTGAAATTCATCAATCACTAAAATGATATTTCCAGCAGTAATCACTTCTTTAAAAATTGTGTCCAAAATACTCGCTATCTCTTCCTGGCTTTTTACCTGCGATATTAAAGCCGGTAAATCCAATTGGGCAACTCTTTTGTAATTTATCTCGGGCAAACTTTCACCCAAAACCGATTTTATGGTCAAGGCCTGAATCATGCTTTTTCTGCCACTCCCTGACTCTCCGACTATTAAAACATTATTTTTGCTTTCCCGCCTTGAAAGAATCCTCTCCATCGCGGAAATTTCTTTTTGATGGCCCACCGTTTCTGGGAAACCCTGCTTCTTTACCATTTCTGATAAATCCATCGAAAATCTATCCAAGGTAATTGTGTAACCTGCCGTCCATTCTTTAGCTAGAGAACCCTTTTTAATTAAATTTTTCCATTCCCAGAATTTTTTCCGCTCAGCAGTTTTCTCTTCTAAAAATTCCAGCCACCAGCTTAAATTTTCAATATCCTGGACTTTGAGATTAGCATCAATTAAAATTTTCCTAAAAATTAAATCGTACTTAGATAAAGCAGTTAACATATCTCCTACCTCCACTCTCAGGTGTCCTTTCCTCTCGGCAATTTTTAGTGAGTCTAAAATAATTGCTTGAAATTCGGGCGAAGGTTCTGTGGTTTCATTGGGAATTTTTTTCAGATATTGCTTTAAGATTTTTTTGATGTCTTTCAGGCTCAGAAGGGCACGATTGAATACAAAATTGAGCTCTGGATTATCCCGAAGGAGATAGTAAAAAAAATGAGTAGAGCTATTTTTTGCTTCCCAAACTGCCTTAGCCACTTCATAACTTAAAAATTCGGCCAAATTAAATCTTTCTGGATTTGATATAGCTTCTTCTAAAAGTTTTGCTTGCAAGCCTGAGTCTCGACGAAGGCGGGGTTTTTTCAGTTTTGTGTTAAAAAAGAGTAATTTTATCCAAAGACCTACTGTAAAACTGAGGAAGATTATAGAGAACCCGAGTAAAAGAGAAAGGGTTGGTTTGGTAAAAGCATCGGCCAGAAAACCATAGAGAAAAATCAATGAAAAAATAATAAAGCCAATTAGGCATACTTTCTGTAAGGGTTTTGCTAATTTAAACCATCCTCTCCACCTAACCGCTTGATAGATTGCTGCCGTTTCTAAATTAAACATAGTGGTATCGCAAAGTTAGTCGCTCGCCCTCTCTGGCACTTCGTGCCAGCGCTCGGCTTCGCCTCGCTTCGGGCTCGCTCTTTAGAAACCCTCTGTTTCTAACGTTTTCGCCTTTCGGCGAAAGCCTGTTTTCCTACACGGGAGAACCGAATGGTTCTCCCGACCCCACTCCGATTTGGGATGTTTTTCTTTTAAAAAATAATTTTGATGCCGAAAATTAATCCGGCAATTAAAAGAGCTGGTAAAACCAACCAGCCGAAAAATACTATTATTCCCGCGAAAATTATAAAAAATTCAACCAAGAGTCCAATAAAAATTAGAAAACTTCTGAGAATAGCTCCTAAGATTCGGAAAATTAAGTTAGAGAAAAGGGCCTCAAAATATCTTCCAAAATCAAAGCCCTTCCCGTAGGAAACTTTATATCTTCGCCAGGGAGAAAAGAAGGTTTTCAAAAGTAAAGGAATAGAAAAATAATTTAAATTAAATTTCAAAAAATTTCTCCAGGCCTTCAAAATATTTTTTGGCACCTCAAAAAACTGCCAAAAAATCCATTGAAAAAAGATATTTTGCCCACTCATACTCATTTTTGTTATTTAACAAAAAACTCGGCTATTTGCCAGAGAGCAACAACAAAAACAAGCAAGATAAGTAATTCGTCTAAAAAGGGAACCATTTAGTTTATTTTAATTATTTCCTTAATAATTTGATGCCAAGGCCGGAAAGTTGGGTTCCGCCAAAGATTAAAATAAAAGCCAACACTGACCAAACCGTCAAATTGAGAAGTTTTGGCAAAGTGTCAGTCGGAAGGAACCCTTGAAGCTGCTCTCCAATCATTTTTCCCATTTCTTCTTGGATATCGGTAGGACTAGTGGGAATTTTTCCTTGAGCCGCTGGAGCTTGAGATTCTTCAGCTGCCAATTGAAAAATCTCTGGGATAACTGCTTTACCAGTAAAAATATTATAAGAAGCGTACAGGGTCCAAACTATGATTAGAACTCCGGCTATCAATAGAATCCAGCCAAAGATTTTTGTACTATTCATATTTTTTAATTATATTACTCCTTCAAAATTTTGTCTAATTCTTCGAGGGTATCTTCTGGGATAATTGGTTTCTCCCATTCTGGAGTTCTACCCGGATATCGCCAAGCAGAAATTATTTTAATCCCTTTCGGTTTCTTTAGGATTTGATACATAGTCCAGACCTCAGTAGGATGTTTTTTGGTACCGGTAATTTCCATGGCAGCAATTGTTCCTGGCGCTATCCCCTCTTCTTTTCTGTCTGATTTTCGAAGGATTCGCAAAACCCTTTTTTCTGAAAGCCGATACTGCTGCATCTTCGCCTTGGAATGCTTCGTCCAATAAAATTTATTTTCTTCTGGTAATTTCAAAAGCATGTTTTGCAAAAATGATCTTCGGACAATATGTTGTCTTTTTTAGTCCAAACGTGCCAGGCCTTACGCATCTTTTTTTTACACCTATCGCAGGTAAATGTTTTGTAAATCCCTTTAATTCTCAGTTTCAAATTGGCTTCGCACTCATTGCAAAAATGAATAGGAGTTTTATAACCGCCTGTTTTTAGCCAATGATGCCAGGCTTTGTAAATATATCTTTGACAATTAGCACACCTAAACCCTCTGTATTCTGGTTTTTCGTTTATCTTCCAGGTCCGAACAGTTTGTAGTAAAAGATCTTTATTCATCTATTATTTTCACAAAACGGTATTTTTTGAATTGGTCTTTGAAGAACTTAAATTCCTCATAACCTTCATTCAGTAAAATCTTTTTGATTTCTTCTTTCTGAAAAGGATCAATTTCAAGATAAATTGCACCATTTTGTTTTAAGAATTTTTTTGCTTCTTTTAAAAATCCTCTTATAAAAAACAATCCTCCTTTGCCGGCTAAAAATGCCTTTTTTGGTTCGTATTTTAAAACCGCGGGCTCCACCTCTCCCAATCTTTCTTTAGCCACATAGGGAGGATTGGCAAAAATAAAGTCGTATTGCTTATTTTTAAGTTTTTCAAACAGATTTGATTTATAAATTCTATATCTGCTTTTTAGGATTTTGTTCAAGCTTAAATTAATTTCAATTTGTTCAATGGCTCGTTTGTCAATATCAATAAAGTCAACAAAACTATCTTTAATATTTTTTAAAACGGCGATACCAATACACCCCGACCCCGCAAAAATATCTAAAACTCGCAGGGGCCGGGCCCCTATCAATCTTAATTTTTTTATGGCTTTTTTAACCCAAAACTCAGTTTCTATTCTGGGGATAAAAACCCGATTTTTCAAATCGATTCTACAATTGAGGAATTTTACGAGGCCTTTTTGATATTCAGCTGGAAAAGCCTGTGGTAATCGCCTTTCCCTACCTAATTTCATAGGTAATACTGACTGTCACTTCGATTTTGTTTTCACCGGTTTCTATTTGGGGCGCTTCGGCTCCACCGCCCATTGACGCTGCTGTTTTTTCTAAACCGTAATAATAAGGAATAACACTGCTTTCGCTGAAATTGGTAATCCTAACCAATTTAACTCCTAATTGGTCAGTCAATTCTTTGGCTTTGGTTTTAGCTTTTTCAATTGCCTGGGCTCTGGCCTGTTTTTTCAATTCATCTTGCTTGTCAATGGTAAATTGTAAATCCCCTGCTTGATTAGCTCCAAACTCGGTTGCTCCTTCAATAATAGTCCCTATTTTTTCAATATCTCTAATTTTCACCTCTAGCGATTGGGTCACTTCATAACCAACAAGCACTCTTTTCCCTGGCGGATAAGGATATATTTCAGTTTCCACTTTTTGATATTCGTAACGGGGATAAATGTTAAAACTCGTAGTTCTTAAATCTTTATCTTCAACCCCTTGGCTTTTTACAAAACCAATTACTCCATTCATATCTTTTGCATTCTGGCTCAAAGCTTCAGCTACTGTTTTTGCTTCGGTTACTACTGAAAAAGTTGTCAGAGCTAAATCCGGTTTAGCATAAACTTCTCCGGTATCAGAAACGGTAATCGTATTTCCCGTTATTTGGATTTTATCTTTGATATCGATTGCCTTAGCAATTATTAGAGTAACCAAAAAAATACCGAGAATAACCAAAAGAGCAGCACATAAACATTTACATTTCTCTTTTAAATCTTTACAACACTGTTCATCCATAATTATTACCCTGTTAAATAACCCAGCCCTTTTTGCGAAAAGAGCGGGGTTGCTGCGAAGCAGCATTTAACAGGGTGAATTTAATTAATTATTAGTCGACCTTTGGCATCATTATCTTCCTAATTTTCTAAAAACTCAATATTGAAAAATTTCACCGTGGCCAGGATAAACCGTCATTCGCCGAGCCCCACGAAGTGAAGCGAGACGGGAGATGAAGTAGAGATTCATCGACCCCGGCCTTAATAATTTTGATAATTTCTCCAGGGATTCTTCCAACTCTTTTTGAGATCCGCCTGGAAGATCGGTCCGGCCATAACCATTTTTGAATAAAGTATCACCGGTAAAGATAAAATTTTTGCCTAACAGACAAATACTATCTTTTGTGTGGCCGGGTGTATGTATAACTTTTAAAACGCTCGGGGAGTCCCCCACTCCTATTTTTATTTCATCGCCAGCTTTTGGGGTTAAAATTTCTGCTCCTGTTTCTTTTTTTACCCCTTCGTTGGCTGAAATATGATCAGGATGACAATGGGTATTAATAATATATTTTGGTTTGGCCTTAATCTCTTTAATTTCTTTCAAAATCTTTTCCACGCTTCCGCCAGGATCAATAATGATTAATTTATTTTCAGAAATTAACAAATAGCAATTCGTCTCCAAATCTCCTACTATCAATCGTTTAATCTTCATAGTATTATTTAAAAATATTGGTAATTAAGCGGTGGTATTTTAATAGAGAACGATTGTTCCAGGCCTGGTAAAACTTCTTTTTCCAAACCTCTTTCCAAAATGAGATTTCCGGTAAAAACAAGAAGCCGTCTTTGTAACCAAGATAGCGAGTTTTAAATTGAGAGTGGAAGAAGGCAGTTTGAGCGCAAATCAGAGCTGATTTCTGATTTTCCGTTCGACAAGAACAGTTGACCGGAAAAAGAATTTCTTTAGAAGTTTTTTTAATAAAGATTGAGAAGGTTTCGATTAAATTTATATCTAAAACAAATCCTTTCTTTTCTAATTTTTTGACAATATCTCTAGTAAAATCGCAGAAGTCTTCCATCAGAGCCGGCGGAATGGGATTTACTTTCGCTCGGCGAAAAATACTCGTTGATAAAAACTTTTCGTAGAGGCGAAATTTACCCTTACCCCTGCCCTTTGTTAAGGGTGCATCAATAGCAATTGCTTCCGTATTTTTTAAATAAGGATTTATTACTTTTAAAATGTCTTTTCCAAAAACATCTTCGCACTCCCGAGCAACGGCGAAGGGGGAAGAAGAAAATTTATTTTCTTCGCCCTTTATGCATTTGTCCTTTGTTATAATGCAAACCCCGGTTGTCTTTTTTTCTTTTCCACCGAGGTCAATTCCAATAAAAAATTTTCTTTCAGTTTTTTCCACTGTTAAGGCTGTAAAATATCTTCTGTCCGACCATCAATTGAAATAATAACACTTTTGACGGTCGGAAATTGTTTAAGGGTTTCAGTAATTTGAGCTCGAATGGCCGCCACACGGCAAGAGCCGCCGACTTGAAACTCTAACTGTTCATCAAACTCAACTTTAGCTATTCCATTTTCGATAGATAATTTTTGGATTTTAACGTCCGGGTTAATACTGGTAAAAAATCCTTGCTCTTTCTCGGCGTCAGTTGACCCTTTCAAGAGCTCTTCTAAAGCGGCTCCGGCTACGGCTTGAGTTTTTGGAACTTCTCTTTCCACCGGAAAAACTTTATTGCAAGAAAATTCAGGGTCCATCTTATCATTGTTAAAATATGCCTTGACTTTAATGGTTTCCACCGAATTAAAACGAACCGGAATTCTTAATTCATCAGCATTTTCGGGGAGACCAGAGGGATTATCTTTTTCTAAAATTAATGTTCCTTTTTTTGTTGTCGAGAGCTGAAATTCAAACGTGGCTTCAAAGGGAACAAAAGCCCCAGTCATCCAATCCGAAAGAGCTTGGGCGATGCCCCTCCCTAATTCTCTGCCATTTTCATCTACCAATCTTACCGGGAAGGATGCCTCAAAAAACCAGTATCCTCTCGCTTCCCCTGCAATCTTAAGAGGACTTTGGACCAATGTATTGGGAAGAGGTTCGTTAACCCGAATAAGATTTTGCTTTTCCGGTATATTGCCCTTATCTCCAGCAAATTTATACTTCCAAACCGAAAATCCGACAACGGTTAAAATCAGGACTAAAATCCCTATTAAAATTATTTTTTTCATAAACCGAGCTTTTATTTATAAAAGCGAAGGTGAAGAAGAGGACAAAGTCCTCTTCGCCCATTCTTATTTCCCCCAATATTTATCGGCCTCTTTTTCCATTTCAGCCAGTCGGGTGTAGTAATCTGAAAATTCATTTATTATTCTTTAATGATTGCTTCCCAATCGGCCGTGAACTTTTCTACGCCAATTTTGGTCAAGCTATGATAAATATTATATTCTGACCAGTTTTTTTCTAAAGATATCTCTTGATAAGGAATTACTTGAAGATCTTTTCTTTGATAAACAAAGTTCTCATCTGGAAGAATAAAATCTCGGGCTTCCCACTCCTTTATTACTCGAAAGGGGCAGGTTATGAGGGGACAGAACATTTTTAGAGCAGCGAGAAGGTGATCTACATTTCTAATACTGGCAGTCAAAGGAAGGACGTGACCATCTCCTTTTTTATAAAACCTGAGAATATTTTCGACCAAACTCATGCCATCCTCGCCTTGGTCATCAAGCCGACCGACAAAAGGAGAAATGAAAACCGGCTTTTCTGCTCCTTTGGTCGCCACATATACGGCGGCAGCCTGTTCTTGGGAGAAACAAAGGGTCATATTAATTGGGAGGTTGTATCTAACTGCCTCCTGGGCAGCCTTGAGACCTTCCTGAGTAATTGGGAGTTTAATATAGGCATTGGGAACCCATCCTGCCATTTCTTTCGCCTCTTCTATCATCTCTTCGGCCGTGGTATCCTTGCTGGCAAATACTTCAACAGAAATTGGGCCCGAGGTAATTTCAGCAATTTCAGTGACCACCTTTTTATAGAATAATTTTGCTTCCTCTTTGGTAAATTTTTCTCTAGCTGTTAATCTTTTTTTAACTTCGGGATTTTGAGAGATAAGGGTTGGGTTAGTAGTTTGACCATCAACAAATCCCAGAAGTTTCTTTGCTTCCCTAGTCTCTTCGGGGTTGCCTCCATCGATAAAAATTTTAGAAGTTATTTTTTTCATCAGTTCTTTAAAACGGCCTCTATTATTTTTTCTTTGGTTAGGCCATAGAATTCTAAAAGCTCATCTGATTCCCCGGATTGGCCAAATTGGTCCTCTACTCCTATCTTTTTTATTTTTGGCCGAGAGGGTAGATTACTGAGGAAACTGGAAACTGCCTCTCCAAGTCCTCCAATTATCGAATGCTCCTCGGCAGTAATTATTAATTCCGATTCCTTAGCAAGCCTAACCAAATCCTCTTCTGGCAAGGGTTTTATTGAAGATAAATTGATTACCCGGCTGGCTTTCCCTTTTTCCTCCCAAAGAACTTTGGCGGCCTCTTTTGCTATAGAAACCATTAAGCCGCAGGCAAAGATCGTAATTTTTTTCTCTCCTTCCCCGACTTCAAAAATTCTTTTCTCCCCTAATTTTCCCAATTTGAAATCAATTTTCTCGTCGTAGATTACTGGGAATTTCTCCCGAGAAAGCCTAACATAGACCGGTCCTTTGATGTCGGGCAACTCCCTAATCACTGCTTTTGTTTCATAATAATCAGCCGGGACAATCACCTTCATGTTGGGAAGGGACCTCATTAAGGCAACGTCTTCAATTGTCTGATGAGAAGCTCCATCAGGGCCGACGGTAATTCCTCCGTGAGTGGCAACAATTTTTACATTCCGATTGGGAATGGCGATGCATTGCCTGATCTGCTCTAAAGCCCTGATGAAAAATACGGCAAAGGTAGCGGTAAAAACGGTAAGGCCCTCCCCGGCCAACCCGCCGGCAACAGCCATCATGTTTTGCTCCTGAATGCCGAGATTGAAAAACTTTCCTGGAAATTTTTTGCCAAATTCTTTGACCCGAGTGGACTCAGCTAAGTCACAAGTTATGACTATTATGCTGGCGTTTTCTTCAGCCATTTTCCCAATCGCCTCGCCAAAGGCCTCCCGTGTTCCTAATAAGGGCACATTTATAATTTTTGACTTAATTTTTTCATCTTTTTTAACTTTCAATTCTTGGGAATCCCCACCCAGTTCAATTAACGCCCTTTCCAGTTCCTCCTGGGTGGGAACTACCCCATGATATTTAACCGGATTCTCCTCAATAAAAGAGACCCCCTTTCCTTTTTTAGTATGACAAATAATGCAGCTGGAGCCTTTAGCTCCTTGGGTTTTTTCCAAATTTTCAATAATCTCGCTGATATCATTTCCGTCCCCGACTTCGTAAACCTTCCAGCCAAATGCTTCCCATTTCCCTCTCAAGGGTTCAATTGGCATAATCTCTTCAATCTTTCCATCAACCTGATATTTATTGTAATCCACCATGACTACCAGATTTTCCAGTCGATATTTCGAAGCGGCCATTGCCGCTTCCCAGGTTTCACCAGCTTCCATCTCGGCATCGGAACATAGCACATATACCTTCGATTTGTTATTACCTTTTTGTTTTAAAGCTAAAGTTATACCAATCGCCTGAGATAATCCCTGGCCCAAAGAACCTGAAGGAACTTCTACCCCCGGCGTTCCTTTTTTTTCTAAGGTTTGGGGCAGGGGGTGCCCCTGGAGAATACTTCCTAACTTGCGTAAGGTATTAAGATTCTCTGGCGAAAAATACCCTCTTCGAGCCAAGACAACATAGAGTGCTGGCGCAGCATGGCCTTTTGATAAAACAAACCTGTCCCTCTCTTCCCAATAGGGATTTTTCGGGTTGTATCTCATTTTGGAATAGACTGCTTCCAAAATTTCGACACAGGAAAGGGAACCGGCAGAATGTCCGGAGCCTGCCCGAGTAAGCATTTTAAGAATTTCAATTCGATCTCTTCGACAATACTCTTTTAGTTCCTCCAATTGTTCATCTTTAGTTACCATTTTTTTAAATAATTTTTAAAAGAGATTATTTCTTTATCCTCCCTGGTTAATCCAATAAACATCGAGAGCGATAATTTTTTCGTTGTCATTTTAATCAATTAGAGTTTTACCAATGATTTTTCAACCCAACTTTTTTTATTTGCCATGTTTTTTCATAATATTTCTTTTAACAATGTATTAACATAAGCCATCGAAGAGTCGTTTGTTATTAAAACATCGAAAACTTTTTTGTATTCTTCAAGGTTTTCGTTTACCACCTCATTTAAAAAACCTATTTTAATTAAATAATCATAACCAAAACCTTCAATCATTCCTGTGTCTTCTAAATTATCCCCCATCAATAAAACATTTTTCCTATCTTTTACTTTTTCGTAAATTAAAGGGAAATCTTGGATAATAGTTTCATCTTTATTTAAAGAATGAATTATCGGTTCTTTAACCCCAACCGCGTTACCATTTTTATCCCAGATAAATGAATTGGAAATTATGTAAATATTTGAAAATAATTTGCCCTCTTCTTTAAGAAACATTGAAATAACATCTCCTCCCAAGCCGCTGGCCGACATAATGACGAGGGGAATTTCGTAACGATGTAGTAAATCAAAAAATTCCTTAGCCCCTTCCCTTAACTTTATTTTTCCAGATTCAACCGTTTTCTCTAAATGCTTTTTATTTAATCCCGACTTAATTAGCAAATCAAAGTGGGTCGTCCACCACTCCTCCATCGCCTTTTTCTTTTCTTCAATTGGAATTTTGGAATTAATCTCAATTGGGTGATACTTTTTAGAAAGCACTTGAGCTTTTTTGGCGTAATCGTCGCCCAAATACTTACTATCACTTCTTAAAACCGAAATTAAAGAAGGAACCCTTTCCCCGTTTACGAAAGCATAAATCAAAGTCCTATCAAAATCCGAGAGGATGTGTAATTTATTCGCCCCGTCTGCCTGAAATCTTTTTTTGACTTTTTCTAATTCCGCCAGATTTGCGACAATAACATTTTCTAACGTATATCTTATCCTACCAAAAAATCAGTATGTTAGAAATAAGGCGGAGGAGTTTTCTGTGATATGGTGAGGGGAGGAGGCAAGAATTGCTGCAAAAAACCTGCCAAAATAAAGGCTCACGGCGAA
>Ga0210017_1002069_pt1 | contig 17327 bp, 15 predicted proteins | sample CryGeyCG2014_020_FD_183966 | JGI IMG/M metagenome (GOLD analysis project Ga0210017, IMG submission 183966) | Groundwater microbial communities from aquifer - Crystal Geyser CG08_land_8/20/14_0.20 (SPAdes) (version 2) | ecosystem: Environmental > Aquatic > Deep subsurface > Groundwater | place... | reverse complement strand
CTCTTGAGCATGCTCAGGATAAAAGATAGGTGCTCCATAAATTACCATTAAAGCATCGCCAATAAATTTATCCAGAGTTCCCTTATGCTCAAAGACAATCTCAGTCATCTCGGTAAAATATTCATTAAGCAGTTTTACTACCTCCTCGGGGGATAACCTTTCCGAGAGGCTGGTAAAACCACGAATGTCCGAGAAAAGGACAGTGAGTCTCTTCTTCTCTCCCCCCAATTTTAACTTCTCCGGGTCCTGCAAGATTTCATTGACCACCGAGGCAGTTACATAATGCTGGAAAGCTCCCTTTATCTTCTTCTTCTCCTTCTCTTCACTGGAATAACGATAGGTTATTACGGATAGGTAAGTAAGTAAGATGGATAGACCAGGCTGGACCAAGTTAAGCCAGACCCCTTTTATTTCAAAGAGAAGAGTAGCTAGAATTAAAAAAGCAAGTAAGAGGGCAAAGACAAAGAGGGAACTCAAAAAAAGGCGAAAATTAGAAGAGAGGTAGCCGGAGGTCATTCCTAAGATTAAGATTATAATTAAGTTTATTCTCTCACTTACCGGCAATAAAAAATCTTTAGTTAAGATAGTATTTAAGGTATTAGCTATTACCTCTACCCCGGGCATGGAACCAAAAGGAGTAGGTCTAATATCATAAATCCCGGTAGCTGTGGCTCCAACCAGGACAATCTTACCCTTAAAAAATTTAGAGGGAATGTCCTTATTGAAGACTTTATAATAAGGAATATAAGGGAAAGTCTTAGTCCCCCCCAAGAAATTAATCAGCATCTCTCCCCTTTCATCTAAAGGGACTCCAATCTCCGGCCAGTCTACCCCTAAATATCCCCCGGCTAACAATAAAGCACTGAAAGGATAAATTCTATTCTGGAACTTAACCAGGGAGGCTCTCCGATAAATATTGTCTTCATCTTCATAAATATTAGCATGCCCTATTCCCTTAGCTACTTTAATAATCTCATCTAAGGGAAGACTTATCCCTCTCTCTTCAATGAGCTTCTTCCCTTTAAAAAGATTAAGGTGCCGAGAGTCTTTTTTAATTAATTCTTCCAAATTCTGGGGGATTGTCTTTCTTCCTTCTTTTTCAAAAGGAAAGTCAAAATAGACACACTTAGCCCTTTCAGTAGAGCTTATCAATGCCTGGTCAGATTGAGGATGCTCTTTATCTCTCTCCAAGAAAAAGGTATCAAAGAAGATTTGTTTTGGCTTGCCCTGAGATAGGTAATCAATGAGCTGAGCATGGTATGACCTTGGCCAGGGCCATCTTCCTAACTTCTTTACACTCATCTCATCAATAGCAATAATTACTATATTTTGAGGAGGAGCTCGCTCTCCTCTAAAGGAAAAGCGGTAGTCCAGAGTCCTTAACTCAAAGACCTGAAAAAGGTAAAAGAAGGAAGTAATTAAGAAGACCAAAAGACTGACAATTAAACCCAGCCCTAAGCCTACAAAAGCAGCTCTATGCTTCTTTAACAATTTTACTCCTTCCTTCTACCCGACTTTAGCCGAGGGTCTTATTACTTAGGTGTTAGGTGTTAGGTGTTAGGTGTTAGGTGTTAGGTGTTAGGTGTTAGGTGTTAGGTGTTAGTTTTCATTTGTCATTTGGGCTTTGACATTCATTTGCCCCTGATTTAATCAGGGGTTTGATATTTGGACTTTACCGGTTGTTAGGTGTTAGATTTCCTTCTACCCGACTTTAGTCGAGGGTCTTATTACTTAGGTGTTAGGTGTTAGGTGTTAGGTGTTAGGTGTTAGGTGTTAGTTTTGTTAACTTTTAACTTTTAACTGTTAGTATACTCCTTTAATAGCTCCAACTTTTCTAAAGCCTTCCCGGAATCAATTGATTCTTCAGCCAGCTTAATTCCTTCCGGCAAATTATTAGCCTTCCCTCCAGCCACTATAGCTGCTGATGCATTTAAGAGAACAACATCCCGCCGAGGTCCGCCTTTACCTTTAAGTAGGTCAAGAATAATCTGAGCACCCTCCTTGGCTGTGCCTCCGGAAATATCCTCTAATTTTGCTCGCTTTAAGCCCAACTCCTCAGGAGTAATAATATAATCTTTTACTTTCTTATTTACCATCTCCGATACCTTTGTCTCTCCAGTAATTGAGAGCTCATCTAAACCATCCATTCCATAAACAACAAAGGCATGTTTTACTCCTAAATTAGCTAAAACCTGAGCTAAGGGAGAGGTTAAAGAGGCAGAGTAAACTCCCAGCACCTGGGCATTAGCCCGGGCCGGATTAGTAAGAGGACCAAGAATATTAAAGATTGTGCGGATACCAACTTGTCGGCGCGGTCCAATAGCATATTTCATTGCCTTATGCAGAAGAGGAGCATATAAAAAACCAATTCCAATCTTATTCAAGCATTCCTCTACCTTCTCTGGACTTGCCTCCAGATTAACTCCCAAGGCAGAAATAACATCAGCACTTCCTGACTGACTAGAAACTGCTCTATTGCCGTGCTTGGCTACCTTTAAGCCTGCCCCGGCTACTACAAAGGCACTGGCAGTAGAGATGTTGAAAGTATTAAGAGGGTCTCCCCCCGTCCCACAAGTATCAACTATTGTCCCTTCACTGCGGATAAAGGTAGCATGTTCTCTCATTACCTGGGCACAGCTGGTTATCTCCTCTACAGTCTCTCCTTTCATCCGCAAAGCAGTGATAAAGGAGGCTATTTGAGCCTCAGTCGCCTCACCCTCCATTATCTCATTCATTACCTGGGTAGCTTCCTCTTTAGTTAAATTCTCCTTTTCTACTACCTTAGCGATAGCAGACTTAATCATCTTCAACCCCCCCTGGTTAGTCCATAGTCCATAGTCTATGGTCCATAGTTTTTAGGTGTTAGATGTTAGGTTTTAGGTGTCTGGATGCTGGATGGTGCGGGACAAGAATGTCCCGCCTATCGGATGCTGGATTGGTAGTAGGTGGTAGGTTCCCTTCTACCCGGCTTTAGCCGAGGGTCTTATTGCCTAGTTCTTAGTTTTTAGTTCTTAGTTCTTAGTTCTTAGTTCCTAGTTCCTAGTTCCTAGTTCCTAGTTCCTAGTTCCTACTTCCTACTTCCCACTTCTCACTTCTGTCCTCTGTCTTCTGACTTCTGTTATTATACCACAAAACCCTATAAAAGCAAACCTTCGCCTTAAGCCATTTAAAATGTAACCGAAATCTGTCCTGCTTTGTTTTAGCGACTTTGTAGAGGCAGGACTTTAGTCCTGCTTTGTTTTGGCGACTCTAAAGAGTCGCCTCTACAATCCTGCTTTGTTTTAGCGACTTTGTAGAGGCAGGACTTTAGTCCTGCTTTGTTTTAGCGACTCTAAAGAGTCGCCTCTACTTTTAAGGTAAAAAGGGATTTGAAGCCTGTTCCTGCCCCTGATTGAATCAGGGGTGAAGGAATCAGCGATTACAATTATTTGCAAAAAAGGGAAGAAGAGATTATAATTAATAAGAGAGCTAATGATGAAAAAGAGAGTGGCTGTGGCTATGAGCGGGGGAGTAGATAGCTCCTTTGCTGCCCTCCTTCTTCAGAGGCAGGGCTATGAAGTAATTGGAATAACGATGAAGGTTTGCTTAGATAGTAATGAAGAGAAGCCCAGCTCCTCTTACTTTTCAGTTGAGGATGCAAAAAGAGTTGCCCAAAAGCTTAAGATTCCTCATTATTTGCTTGATTTGCAAGTAAGTTTTGAAAAAGAGGTCATCCAGAATTTTTGCCTTGAGTATCTAAAAGGACGAACCCCTAATCCCTGCATAGTTTGTAATCAGAAGATAAAGTTTGGCTACCTTCTTAAAAAGGCTAAAGAGCTAAGTGCTGACTACCTAGCTACTGGTCATTATGCCCGGATTGAACATAATAAGCTAAAGAAAAGATATATTCTCAAGAAAGGGAAAGACCTTAAGAAGGACCAGTCATATTTTCTCTTCTCTCTATCTCAGGACCAGCTTAAGTCTTCTCTCTTTCCTCTTGGAGATTGGACCAAAGATGAGGTAAAAAAGATGGCTAAGGAATTTAACTTAAGAGTGCATGACAAAAAAGCCAGTCAGGAGATATGTTTTATCCCTGATAATGATTATCATAGGTTTTTTAAAGAGAGATTCCCGCAAAAGATTAAACCCGGCCCGATATTAAATAAAGAGGGAAATATTCAAGGTTATCATCAAGGCATTCCTCTTTATACTGTAGGTCAGCGCCGGGGATTAGGAATCTCATCTCACTTTCCCCTTTATGTCTTATCTATTGAGGCAAAAAAGAATGCCTTAATTGTTGGGGAGGATAAAGACCTTTATCGGGATAGTCTTATTGCTGATAAGTTAAACTTTGTGAGTATTAAAGGTTTAACTTCCCCTTTAAAAGTAAAGGTTAGGATAAGATACATTCATCAAGAAGCAGAGGCAATCATCTCTCCCTTAGCTAAAGATAGAGTTAAAGTAAAATTCTTAAGACCCCAGAGGGCAATAACTCCCGGACAATCGGTAGTCTTTTACGACCAAGATATAGTTCTGGGAGGGGGAATAATAGAATAAATGTCCTGAGTGCGGGTAAAAATTTGACATAATGAAAAAATATTTATATAATTAATGGTGAAAAGAGGGAGAGACTATGCAAAGTAAAGAAATTTACGAGAGATTAAGAGAGTTATTAGATAAACATCCCACCGGCTGTCCTCCGGCTTTAGAAATTTATGAGATTTTTAAAATTCTCTTCACTGACGAAGAAGCCAAGGTAGCCTGTGGTATGGTTTTCATTCCCAAACCAGTAGAATGGATTGCTAAAAGAGCTGGAGTTTCTCCCAAGGAAGCAAAGATAAGACTGGAATCCCTGGCCAACAAGGGAATCATATATGCCCGAGAAAAAGAAGGTGAGTGGGGTTATGCCTTATTACCGGTTATGCCGGGCATATTTGAGTTTCCCTATATGAAGGGTGAACGAACAGAGACGCTGGAGAGGCTTTCCCGTCTGTGGAAATCCTACCTACCCAAGATTAGTAAAGAATTTGGAGTTCCGGGGGTGGGTTTTTCTCGCATTATTCCTATCCAGGAGGAGATTGTCAATATGCCTGGTATTCTCACCTATGAGATGCTCTATAATCTAATTGATAAAGCCAAAGCAGTAGGAATTGCTCATTGTGCCTGTAGGGAAAGTGAGAATAAGTGTGATGCTCCCCGTGAGGCCTGTATGCTCTTTGATGAGACCTGCGATTTTTTGGTAAAGCGCGGTTTTGCCCGCTATATCACCAAGGAGGAGATGAAAGAGAAGTTAAGGGAATTTGACCGCCTAGGATTAGTCCACCAGGTAAACAATTCTAAGGACAAACTTACCTTCGTCTGTAACTGCTGCCCCTGCTGTTGCGGTTTGCTCCGAGCCCTTACCGAGTTCGGCAATCCCCATGTTGTTACCAATAGCGGTTTCATTCCAGAAGTAGATGCAGAAATTTGCACCGGTTGTGCCACCTGTGCTGATGAGCGTTGTCCTCTGCAAGCCATTGAAATTGTTGATGAGATAGCTAAGATTGATAAAGACAGATGTATCGGTTGTGGATTATGTGTGACTGGATGTCCAAGTGAGGCTCTCAAATTAGTGCGCAGAGAGGGAGTTCCTGAGCCAGCTAATACTATTAGAGAAATGGGCCTGAAGATTCTGGAAGGGAAGAATAAATTAGAGGAGTTTATCAAACTATATACAGCGTTCTAAATATTTGTACATCCATATGATTACAGTGATTATAAAAGAGATTACAGAGATTAAAATCAATAAAATGCAGGTATTTAATGCGTTTTATATAAATTTCAGTTAACCCCTTTCCCGCATGGAGGATGACCCTATGACCCGGGTTAAGATTTGTGGAATTACTAACCTCAGAGATGCTCTCTCAGCGGTAGAGCTGGGAGCAGATGCCCTGGGCTTTGTCTTTGCCGAGAGTCCAAGAGAGATTAGTATCAAAAAAGCAGAAAGAATAATTGAGAGATTGCCTCCCCTAATTACTACGGTAGGGGTCTTTGTTAATGAAATGCCCAAAGTGGTAATAGAGACAGCAATTAAATGTTCTCTTGATGTCTTGCAGTTTCATGGTGAGGAACTTCCAGGTTACTTCTTTAACTTTTTTCTGGGAAAGATTATTAAAGCCTTTCGGATTAAAGATAAAAGTAGTCTGAGGAGACTTCCCCAATATAAGATGGTTGATGCTTACCTCTTAGATGCTTATCTACCCGGAAAGAGAGGAGGGAGTGGGAAGACCTTTAACTGGGATTTGGCTCTGGAAGCCAAGAAGTATAAGCAGCCAATAATTCTCTCCGGTGGCTTAACTCCCCAAAATGTGAGGGAGGCTATCCTTAAAGTTAAACCTTATGCTGTTGATGTTTCCTCGGGAGTGGAAAAAGAGCCGGGGAAAAAAGATTATCGGAAGATGAAGAAATTTATTAAGGCGGTGTTAGATGTATCCTGACAAAAGAGGTTATTTCGGTGAGTTTGGAGGAAAATTTGTTCCCGAGACTTTGATGTCAGCTCTGGAGGAGTTAACCCAGGCTTACTTCAAGGCAAGAAAGGATAAAGAATTTAAGAAGGAACTGGACTATTATTCCAAATCTTATGCTGGTCGCCCCACTCCTCTTTATTTTGCTCAGAGATTGACTAAAGGATTAAGAGGGGCTAAGATTTACCTAAAGAGAGAGGACTTAGCTCATACCGGTGCTCATAAGATAAACAATACTCTGGGACAGATTTTGTTAGCTAAGAGGATGAAAAAGAGTAGAATCATTGCTGAGACCGGGGCTGGTCAGCACGGAGTAGCCACCGCTACCGCCGCGGCAATGTTTGGATTAAAGTGTGAAGTTTATATGGGTGAGGAGGACATTGAAAGACAATCTTTAAATGTCTTTAGAATGAAATTATTGGGGGCAAAGGTTATTCCGGTAAGCTCAGGAAGTAAGACCTTAAAAGATGCAGTTAATGAAGCAATCCGGGACTGGGTAACTAATGTAGAGAATACTCATTACATCATTGGCTCAGTAGTTGGTCCTCATCCTTATCCACTGATGGTAAGGGATTTTCAATCAGTAATCGGCAAAGAGACAAAGAGGCAAATTTTAAAGCAGGAGGGAAGACTTCCTGACTATCTCCTTGCCTGTGTGGGGGGAGGGAGTAATTCCCTGGGACTATTTCATCCTTTTTATCAGGATAAAGAAGTAAAATTTATTGGGGTAGAAGCAGGAGGATTAGGGATAAAGAGTGGCCGGCATGCCGCTCCCCTTTTGGGAGGAAGTATCGGCGTCTTGCACGGAGCAAAGAGTTTTCTTCTTCAGTCTCGGTGGGGTCAGATTCTCCCCACTCATTCTATTGCTGCTGGATTAGATTATCCAGGTGTTGGTCCCGAGCATAGTTTTTATAAGAAGACAAAAAGAGCTAGATATGTTTCAGTTAAAGATGAAGAAGCACTCTCTGCTTTTAAAATTTTATCCGAGACCGAAGGGATTATTCCGGCTCTGGAGAGTGCTCACGCTTTAGCTTATCTACCGAAGTTAGCTCCCCGGCTTTCTAAGAAGCAAATTATAATTGTTAATCTATCGGGAAGAGGAGATAAAGATGTGGAAATAGCAATCAAGGAGTTTGGAGTCAGGAAAGGTGTAGGGGTCGGATTTATCCAACCCGAGGTGTAGGGGTCGGATTTATCCGACCCGAGGTGTAGGTGAGAAGGGGAGGACTTATGAGTAGAATCTCGGACAAATTTGCTGAGTTAAAAGATAAAGGAGAAAGAGCACTTATTCCCTTTATTACTGCTGGTGACCCGGACTTAAAGACAACCTCTTCTTTAGTCCTAGAATTGGAGAAGAGGGGGGCAGATATTATTGAATTAGGCATTCCTTTTTCCGACCCTCTGGCTGATGGTCTAGTTATCCAGAGGTCTTCTCAGAGAGCCTTAAAAAGTAAGGTGAGCGGGAAAGATGTTCTTAATCTGGTCAGGGAGATTAGAGAGAGCTCAGAGATCCCTTTAGTCTTAATGACTTATTATAATCCAGTTCTTAAATATGGAATAAGAGATTTTATTAAAGAAGCAAAGATAGCCGGAGTTGATGGTTTAATTGTCTCTGACCTGCCACCAGAAGAGTCTAAGTTATTAAAGGGTTACACCGACAGGCAAAATCTTGACCTTATCTTCCTTTTAGCTCCTACCAGCACCCAAAAAAGGATTAAGCTGGTTGTAGAGCAGGCCGGAGGTTTTATTTATTGTGTCTCGCGAACGGGAGTGACCGGGGTGAGGGAGAACCTATTTCAGGGATTGAAGGAATTTATCCGCAGAGTAAAAGCTCAAACTAATACTCCCCTCGGAGTAGGCTTTGGCATATCTACTCCCAGTCAGGCAAGAGAAGTGGCTAAAATAGCCGAGGCAATAATTGTCGGCAGTGCTTTAGTTAAGATAATTGATGAGAACCTTAATAAGAAGAATTTGGTGAAGGCAGTAGGAGATTTTGTGAAAGAGCTAAAGAGAGCATTGCTAAAGGATGGAGAATGAAGAATGAAGGATGAGGGAATTGGAGTGTCAAACGAAAGCAATCCCGGATACTTTGACACTTTGACACTCTGACACTTTGACACTCTACCAACTAACACCTAGGAGAGAAGGGGGGATTTAGATGCATATTGATGACCTGCTCAAGGCAATGGTAAAAAGAAAAGCTTCAGATTTGCATCTTAAGGTGGGAAGCCCACCAGTTTTGCGTATTGACGGGGTGCTTACCCCTCTTGACTCAAAAAGACTCACTCCTGAGGGATTAGAAGACATAATCTTTAGTATATTAAATGAGAAGCAGAAGCAGAAATATTTGGAGACTCATGAGCTTGATTTTTCTTACAGTGTTCCTGGACTGGCTCGCTTCCGAGCTAATCTCTCCCAGCAACGAAGCACTATGCGCGTAGTAATGCGCCAAGTTCCTTTCAACATACCTACTTTTGAAGAGTTAAACTTACCAGCCAGAGTCCTGGAGAAGTTAGCCACTCAGCCCGACGGGATAGTCTTATTGACTGGCCCTACTGGTTCAGGAAAATCTACCACCTTAGCGGCAATAATCAATTACATTAATTCCACCCGTAACCGCCACATTGTTACTGTTGAAGACCCGATAGAATTTTTATACCGGGATAAATTAAGTATAATCAGCCAGCGGGAGTTAGGGGAAGATACAGAATCATTTAATGAAGCTCTGCGGCATGTTCTGCGTCAGGACCCGGATGTAATCTTAATTGGAGAGATGCGAGACCTGGAGACTATCAGCACGGCTATTACCGCTGCTGAAACCGGGCATTTAGTTTTCTCTACCCTCCATACCACTGAAGCATCTCAAAGCATTGACCGGATGATTGATGCTTTCCCTCCTCATCAACAGAATCAGATCCGCATTCAGATATCCTTTAGTCTGCAGGGAATAATCACCCAGAGGCTTCTGCCTCAAATTGATGGTAAGGGCCGAGTTCCGGCAGTAGAGGTCTTGGTTGCTACTCCCTTGATTAAAAAGTTGATTTTAGAAAAAGCGCCTCCAGCGAAGATTTATGAGACTATTCAGGCGGGAGACTTTTATGGAATGCAAACTTTAAATCAGTCTTTGGTTGAGCTCATCCAGAGTAAGCAGATCAAAAAGGAAGATGCTTTTGCTGTTTCTACCAGTCCTGATGAGCTGGCTTTGAACCTAAGAGGAATTTTTTCTGGCTCGGGGACAGTAGATGGTCAAAGATGGAGCAGAGAAAAGCAGGTAGAGAAAAGCCCCCCCACTGGTAGTCGCAGCCCCTGATTTAATCAGGGGTAGCCTGCCTCGGGATAAGTGGTAGTCGCAGCCCCTGATTTAATCAGGGGTAGCCTGCGTCTCTAGTCTGCCTCGGGATAAGAGCCAAGCACCTTTACAAATAAGCATTCTTCCTCCATCATCTTTAGAGCTTTACTCAAGCGAGCTTCCCCGACATGACCTTGCAGGTCAATAAAAAACACATATTCCCAGAGTTTTTGTCCCGTGGGGCGGGACTCAATCATAGTCATATTAACCTTATATTTATCTAAGGGAGAGAGAGCACGATAGAGAGCACCAGCTTGATGCCGAGTGGAAAACATTATGGAAGTCTTATCCTGGCCACTTCTTTCTCCTTCAGTATGACCAATTACTAAAAAGCGGGTGCGATTGGCTGGATTGTCTTCAATGTTTTCAGCAATTATGCTTAGGTTATAGACCTCAGCGGCTAATTTACTGGCGATAGCCGCACTTTGTCTTTCCTTAGCGGCTAACTGAGCCGCTTTGGTTGTGCTTGATGTTTCAATTAAGTCCACTTGAGAAGATAGGTTATCCCTTAGCCAGAGCCTGGTTTGAGCAAAAGCCTGGGGATTGGAATAGACCTTAGTCACCTCTTTTAGCTTAACCTTAGACAATAGATGATGAGAGACATTTAAATAAATTTCCGAGCAAATCTTTAAGTTAGAATATATGAACATATCCAGAGTATGGCTGATAATCCCTTCGGTGGAATTTTCAATTGGCACTACGCCGTAGTCAGCGTCTTTTTTCCCCACATAATGAAAGACATCAGGAATGCTCTCCTGGGGAGTGCAGATAACCTGTGAGCCAAACCTTTCCAGGCAAGCCATATGAGTAAAAGTAGCTGACGGACCCAAATAAGCAATCTTAAGTGGTTTTTCTAAGGTGCGACAGGCAGAGAATATCTCTTTAAAGATTACCTTCAAGGCAAAATCAGAGAGAGGACCAGGATTTTCTTTGAGCATTCTCTGGATAATCTCCTTCTCCCTGGCTGGCACATAGAAAGAGCTCTTTCTCCTTCTTTTATCTTTTCCCACTTCTAAGGTAACTTTCGCCCTCTCACTAAGGAGTTTTAAAATCTTTGTATCTATCTGGTCAATCTTCTTCCTTAAATCCTCCAGACTCATAATTACCCCCCACCCCGATAAATCAATGATTAATCTAAGCAAATGAAATTTTAACAGGTATTTTAATCTCTTTTTCCTTTTCTACTCTTTTTGAAAAATTTAAAATTAAGAAACCTTTTAACTCATCTTCTTCTATTCGTAGCCATATATCGTCACCTACATCTTTCATATATCCTTTTCTTTTACCGAATCCTATCTCAAGCATATCTCCTTCTTGATCATACCATATTCGCATTTTCTTCATAAATCTCACCTACCTTTATTTTATCTGTAAAAAATGCTGTTAAGATAAACCTATCTTCTTTCTTATATTTTACCACAATAGCTAAATATTTTGAAGAGACAGGAGTATTCTCATAACGTTTATAAAAGATTAAAACACTTTCATTATGCAAACTTTTCTTAACCACATCAGGATTTTTTAAGGTATCAGAAATTTTTTCTTCTTGTGAGTCCATTTCTTTCTTTAGGAAAATATGTTGTAACCTCTCATTAGTTAGTCTTATTCTTCTTCCAAATTTATCTTTTATTATTTTCATAATTCATTCCTGCAACAATATATCCGTCATCAATTTATTTTATTTTGCACCGTATAAAACGGTGCGCTACTTCACTTCTGTTTTCCGTGGACTATTGACTGTCTCCGTCTTTTGTCCTCTGTCTTCTGACCCTGATATAATCGTGCCTAAAGGCACTCCTACCGGTAGGAGGGCATTTATGCCCGACATAACCTCTTGGCTCCTGGCTCTTCTGTCTCTGGTGCCGAAGGCCGGAATCGAACCGGCATGAGGTTACCCTCACTGGTTTTTGAGACCAGCGCGTCTACCAATTCCGCCACTTCGGCAAAACTATTCTGCCTGCCCAAACCTCATAATCCCGATTAGTAACTATTTAGCCACGAATGAACACGAATAAACAAAACAAAAATTAACCACAGATTAACACAGATTTCCACAGAATTTATACTTTCCATTTTTCGTGATAATTTGTGGCCATTAGTGGCTAAATTCTTCCCCCGATTACATATTAGCACACTTTGGACTTTTTTGCAAACCAACCATCCAACCATCCAACCATCCCACTACCTCTTCTCTGGCATCTCAGCTTCGCTTTCTAACATAACTGGAATACCATCTTTGATTGGATACTTCCTTCCACACTTTAGACAATTTAACTTTTGATTCTCTTCATCATACTGGATGTCTCCTTTACAAACTGGACAGGCTAAAATGTCTAATAATTCTTTACTGACGGCCATGATTTTCCCCTCCTTAAGGCAACATTCTACGAATGTTGAATTGTAAATTGCAAGTTGTAAATTGTAAATTTTAAAGTAAAGGAAGATAAATTTGCATTTTGCAATTTAATATTTACAATTTAAAATTTAAAATGGAGCTCTGCGACTACTACCTCTTGCCGCTTATGCTTAACTCTTTAAAATAAAAGTGAGGAGTCTTTAATCTTCCCCAGACCCATTCTGCATTCCTTCCCAGGATAACATTCTTAAAAGCCTGAAAAATATTCCCACTCACCATAACATCCTTAACTCTTCCTGTAACCTCTCCCCTCTCTATCTTAAATCCTAAATCAACATTTAAGGAAAATTCACCGGCTAAAAGATTGCTTTGAGAAGAACCCATTACCTGGTCCACAATAATTCCTTCATCTATATCTTCAATCATTTCCTTAAAACTCGCCTCCCCCCCTTCAATAATTAAACTACTGGTAGAAGGTGAGGGAAGAGAACTAAATGTTCTTGCTCCGTTAGCCGTAGATTTTGTCTTCATCATCCCCGCCGTTTGCAGGTCATAAATGAAATTAGTAAGCACTCCTTTGACAATTAAAGGAGTCTTCTGGCAAGGGAGTCCTTCATCATCAAAGGGAGAAGTATTTACCGCAAAGTCAGCCTTCCCATCATCAAAGACATTTACACTTTTATCAAATATCTCCTCTCCTAATCTCCCGGACAAAGGTGATGAACCTTTCTGAACTAATTTACCGTTAATTCCCCTCTGGAGGGGAAGCATTAAAGAAGTTACTGCTTTAGGGGTAAAGATTACTGGCAACCTCTGGGTAGAGATAGAAGTAACCCTTTTTGCCCTCCTTACTTTTTTTAGGATATTGTTAATTATCCTTTTAGAGTCAATAGAGGCTAAAGAAGATGACTCTCCTTCAATGACCTCCAGCAACCCCTCTTTTTGGACTAAGATAGCCACGACATAGAGACTAAAGAGAGACTTTTTGTATTCAGCCTTTAGCCCCGCAGAGTTTAAAATTTTAACTCTAACTTTAGTCTTTTCTATTTCCAGATTACAGCGAAGCTTTGGTTCAGCCTCTTTAATTAAACTAATAACTTCTCCTCCCTTCTCAATTAAATCTTTAAACTTTAAGTCCTCAATCTTTTTATCAAATATTTTAACTTCCTCCCCTTCAGTATGAGCTGGGAATTTAAACTTAGCCTCCTGCCCAAATTTGGCTGATGATAAGGCATTTTCTATAAGGGAAGATGGAGAAGATAAGTCAGTGCTTGAGGAAAAGCCAATCTTTCCCTCTTTAATTACCCTTAAACCTACTCCTTCAGTATATTTGGTATTGATAGACTTAAGTTTATCAGCCTCAAAGATTATGGGAACCTCTTCAAATTGATTGTAATAGACCTCCGCACTTTGAGCCTTCTTAAGGGCTAAGTCTAAAACTCTCTCCATCTTTTGCTGAATGATTTCCATTATCTTCATACTTTGTTATAACTAATTTTCTCTATTTTGTCAATAGTAATATTCAGCAGGGTGACCAGACTCTTGGGGTTAAACCTAGACTGGTCACCTATGAGACAGGGGTAACAAATTGAGGTAGAGTTATTAGTTAATTAATTAGTTAAAACTATCAAAGATACCAAAGGTAGTCATAATGAGTCAGACCCAAGAGGTGCGTCTGCCTGTGCCCTCCACAGGCTTGTCTCCTTGAAAAAGGAGGCTGGAAGCCTGTGCCACCCATACAGGGTATGGAGCGGTTGGCGGGATAAGAATTTGTCTGCCTCATTTATTCAGTAAATTCTGTATCCTCAGGAGAATTTTCTCAAAAGACTTGACTTTTTTGTTTTTTTGTTGTATAATACTCATTGGGGGTGATTAAGATGCCAGCAAGAGGCGCTCCAGTTTCTCCTATTGCTCAATATGCCCAGACTAACCGACCCAATCCAGTGCGAAGAGGTCAGGAAAATCCAGAAAGAAGACCAGAAGGTGTAGCCCGAGCTCCTGAGAATAGAGCAGAGATAAGAACCCAGCAAGCAGAGGCAGAGCGACGGCCACGAGAAGAGAGCCCGGCTAACAATAATCAGCCGAGGGGAAGAATGATTGATATCTTTGCTTAAAGTATAGTTGATGGATGAAAAGGGATTAAATGGGGAAGGAAGATAAGAAGGGAACTTTATATCTTTGTGGCACTCCAATCGGCAATCGGGAGGATATTACCTTAAGAGCCTTAAGAATATTAAAAGAGGTTAACTTAATTGCCGCTGAGGATACCCGGAAGACAAGAAGATTGTTAAATTACTACCAGATTAAGACTCATCTTACCAGTTACCATGATTATAATCAGAAAAAGAAGGGGGAGCAATTGCTCTCTCTTCTCAAGGAAGGTAAAGATATAGCCTTAGTCTCTAATTCTGGTATGCCAGTTATTTCTGACCCTGGCTATGATTTAGTTAGATTAGCAATTAAAGAAGAGATTGCTTTAGTGCCCATCCCTGGCCCCACTGCTTTAATCACTGCCTTAATCGTATCAGGCTTACCAAGTAGCCCTTTTATCTTTTCTGGATTTCTGCCCCGTAAGAAAGTAAAGCGAATTAAATATCTGAAGGAATTAAAGGAGAATAAGGAGACTATAATCTTTTTTGAATCTCCTCATCGTCTCTTATCTACTCTTGAGGATATCTTAGCTACCCTTGGTGACCGGCGGATAACTGTGGGTCGGGAATTAACCAAGAAGTTTGAGGAGATTAGCCGGGGTGAGGTAAGCCAGGTTTTAAGGAAATTTAAAGAGAATAAACCGCAGGGAGAATTTACCTTGGTTTTGGAGGGGAATGCGGCGCAAAATCCAAATGTCAAACCACAAATAAACACGAATCACCCGAATAAATAATTAAACCTTAAGTAGGATATTGAGAGCCTACGAAGCCCAAAAGCTAAAAGGAGCTTTATTCTTGGCTGGTGAAAAGTTTTACCTTACTACTCCCATCTATTATGTCAATGATAAGCCCCAGATTGGAAATGCTTACACTACCTTTGCCGCTGATACTTTAGCCCGATTTAAACGGTTCACCGGCAGTGATGTTTTGTTTACCACCGGCACTGATGAGCATGGACAAAAGGCTGCCCAGGCCGCAAAGGAAAGAGGATTGTCTCCTCAGGTGCATGTAGATGAGATGGCTAAGGAGTGGGAAGAGATCTGGAAAAGTCTGAACATATCTTATGATGACTTTATTCGTACTACTCAAGAGAGGCATAAGAAGGTAGTTAATTTCCTCTTTGAAAAACTATATAAGAAGGGGGACATATATAAGGGTGAGTATGCGGGCTGGTATTGCACTTATGATGAGACCTTCTGGCTTCAGTCTCAACTAAAGGAAGGTAAGTGTCCTAATCCCTGGTGTCAAAGGGAAGTACTCTGGATAAAGGAGGAAAGTTATTTCTTTAAACTTTCCCGATATCAAGAACCTCTCCTAAAACATCTCAAGGAAAATCCTCAATTTGTCCGACCAGAGGTTCGCTATAACGAGGTTATAAGTTTCATAAAGAGTGGCTTGGAAGATGTTTGTGTCTCCAGGAAGTCTTTTGAGTGGGGGATACCTGTCCCCTTTGACCAAAAACATACAGTCTATGTCTGGATTGATGCCCTAATTAATTATTTAACTTTATCTGGTTACCTTCAAGATGAAGAGAAATTTAAGAAGTTCTGGCCGGCTGATCTGCACATAATTGGCAAGGACATCTTAAGGTTTCATGCTGTCATCTGGCCGGCAATGCTTATGGCCGCTGAGATTCCTTTGCCTAGGTGTATCTTTGCTCATGGCTTTTGGAATGTAGAAGGAGAAAAGATGTCCAAGTCAAAGGGTAATGTGGTTAGACCAATTAGCCTGGTAAAAGAGCTCTCTAAAGAGCTAGGAATTGGAGAGGATTTAACCATAGATGTTGTTAAGTATTTTCTTCTTCGAGAAGCCCCCTTTGGTCTGGATGGAAATTTCTCCAAGACAGCCTTATTCTTGCGTTTCAATGCTGATTTAGCTAATGACCTGGGGAATCTTTTCCACCGCAGTCTTCCGATGGTTAAAAAATACTGCCAAGGTAAGATCCCCCAGCCAGAGGGAGAGACAAACTCAGAGATTAAAGCTATAATCCTTGAAAGTGCCCAGAAGATAGGGGAATTTATGGATAATTTAGAATTTAGCCTGGCTCTTTCTGAGGTCTGGAAAGTAGTCAGCTATATTAATAAATATATTGATAAGAGTGCTCCCTGGAGATTAGCAAGAGAGGGGAAAAAGGAGGAGTTAGACCAGATTATCTATAATTTGGGAGAGGCTCTGACTAAAGTTTGCTTGCTGGTTAGCCCCTTTATGCCCACCTTTGCCTCAATGGCTTGGGAACAGTTAGGGATAAAAGAGGATTTAAGGAGAGAGTCCTGGGAAAGAGTGAAAGAGTGGGGATTTTTATCCCCCGGCACCCAGGTCAAGCCTGGCAAGCCCATATTTCCCCGGAGGACAGAGGACAGAGGACAGAAGACAGAAGACAGAGGACAGAAGACAGAGGACAGAAGAACTAACAACTAAGTAATAAAACCCTCGACTAAAGTCGGGTAGATTGAAAACGGGCTTGATAAATCAAGCCCCTACAGTCGGGTAGATTGAAAACGGGCTTGATAAATCAAGCCCCTACAGTCGGGTAGATTGAAAACGGGCTTGATAAATCAAGCCCCTACAGTCGGGTAGAAGGAAACCTAACACCAATCCAGTATCCAGCATCCAGTATCCAGAGGCCTAACACCTAAAAGCTGTGGACTATGGACTAAATAGAAGGGAGGTAAGAGATGGGAAAAAAGAAAGTCCGAATATTACTTTATGGGTATAATGGTGTAAACAATACTGGTTCAGAAGCAAAACTTCTTACTACTATCAAAGACCTTAAAGAGATTTTGGGCGATAGAATAGAGGAGTTAGCTTGTCTGACTCAAGATGTGGAGTTAGAAAGACGCTATGTGAAAGACCCGGCGGTAAAGATAATCAGGGTCGGGGCTATAACTGTCTTTGTAAATATAAGGCTCTTTTTAAAAAAGTATGATATCTTTATCTTAAATGAAGGCTCTACTTTTATTGACCATTTTTCTTCGGCATTTATCTGGATG
>Ga0210017_1002066_pt1 | contig 17332 bp, 14 predicted proteins | sample CryGeyCG2014_020_FD_183966 | JGI IMG/M metagenome (GOLD analysis project Ga0210017, IMG submission 183966) | Groundwater microbial communities from aquifer - Crystal Geyser CG08_land_8/20/14_0.20 (SPAdes) (version 2) | ecosystem: Environmental > Aquatic > Deep subsurface > Groundwater | place... | reverse complement strand
TAGTGCCTGGCACCTTTTTTTACCTTTTATTCGATTTAAGCGATATTGCAATTTTTCTCTCAGAAACATATTTTCTACCATATTCAAAGCTTCTTCTACCATCCGCTCTGCTTTTTGATAATCTCTCAAGTAATGCTCATAATATTTGGCCAATTCTTCATAAGGATAATAGACAAAACCATAGCTTCTTTCTATTATCTCTTTCCACATTTCTTCTGCTTCTTCCCATTTCCCCTGCCTTTTATAGGCAAAAGAACCTAACTTTAATGCTTCTAAAACCTCTTCCTCTGATAAATTGTGTTTTAAAGCTTCAGCATAATATAAAGTACTCTGGTCATATTTCTTTTCAGCATCAAATATCTTACCCACGCTAAAAATATCCATCCCATATTCAGCATTTTCTAAAGGATCTTCTACCAGAAAACACATTTTACTAACTAATGCCACTAAAGAGAGAATATCTTGTAAATTATGCTCAAAGACTGGTTTCATGGTTCGAGCATCTCTAGTCTTTAAATATCTAAAATAGATCTCGGGGATAAGATATCCCGGTACATCATCAGTTCTACTAACCTTCAATATATCTCTTTCTACCGTAGAGAGGGAACAACTCTCTAATCTTCTCTTCCATAAACGGCGAGCGGGGTAAAGAAGATCGAAATGATAAGGGTCTTCTAAATTTATCTTCATTCCAGACATAATATAACGGCTTTCCATTAAAGGAAGATCAAAGGTTTTACCATTATAAGTAACTACAGCTTTAAACTTGCCCAGTAAATCATTTACCGCTGATAGTAGTGCTCGTTCTTCATTATAATCCCGCATAAAATATTGTCGAACACAAAATTGGTCCTCTTCAAAATATCCTACTCCTATAAGAAAGATGTAAGTTCCTGTTCCTCCGGCCAACCCGGTAGTCTCAGTATCCAAAAAAATAGTCTTATTAATATCTATCTCTTTTAATTTAGCATCCCTCGCTAAACTAGAAATAGTCTGGGTAGAAGATTGAAAAATTTGAAAAAGCTTAATTTCGCCACATTTATAATCTTGAGGAAAATAATTTTCTCGGACAAAACTATCTCCGAAAGGGGTGGAAATAAATCTTCCCGACAGCACTTCTTCTATTTTTACTTCGTTTTTTACTATCTTTATGCTTTTCTCTCTTGGTAATTGACTAATTTTATTTAAATTCCTTTTTAATTGAGCGATCTTTTCCAGCCGTTCCTGTAGATCCATAATCAGTTTAAAGCCTCCTTTAAAACTAAAAGAGCACTCTCTTTACCCTTTATTCCCACTTCATCAATAGGACCCACACAAGAGGGACAACCATTTTCACATCCGCAACCAACAATTAATTCTTGAGCGGCCTGAAGTAAAGTCCTGCGCAATTCAAACATCTTTTCACTAAATCCTACTCCTCCAGGATAGTTATCATAGATATAAATGGTTGGCTTGCCCGTAAAAGGGGAACAAACTTCTGTAACTGCCCTTATATCTTGAGGATCACACATAACATATAAAGGGACAACATTAATAAGCACATTGGCTAAAGCCAGAAGTCCACTACTTAGATTAAAATAAATTCCCTCTTTTTCCTGACGCCTAGGCCTAGATAGTTCATCAATATCTTTAATCATTAAGGAAAGCCAGTAGGCAGTAGTGTGCATTTCTTCGGATGGTAAAGATATTTCACCAAAACCGATATTTTCATGAGTATAAAACTTTATCTTTTTATATCGAGTAGACCTGGTAGTAATAGCCACTTCCCCATAAGCATGTTCCAGATCTAATTCTTCATTCTTCTCAAATAGATCTAAAACTTTTATATTGGTTTCCGTCTGAGCAACAGTATAATAATTAACCCTAACCTTCTCTGCATAGGCCTTCTGGCTTGGATAATCTAACTTATTGATAGCATATTGTTCGCCTTCATGAAGGTAAATAGCCCCTTCGTATATAACAGTAGGCACACTTGCTCGATCTACTTCTCCGATAACCTGTTCTTGCTGATTGGTAGTATCTATAATGACAAAATTATCCATCGAGGTACTGCGTAAGCTTATCTCATCAGTAGGATAAACCTCGCTCATCCAATACCATTTCTTCTCTACATAATGAAGTACGCCTTCCTTCTCTAAATACTTCAAAATATCCGGGAGCTTTTTGGTTCCAAAATCTTCCCCTTCTTCGAAGGGCAATTCAAAAGAAGCACACCGAATATGACTAACTAAAATACTTAAATTATTGGGGTCAATAACTGCACTCTCTGGTGATTCTCCAAAAAAATAATCAGGATGCTTTATCACAAACTGGTCTAAGGGGTTACTGGAGGCAACTAAGATAGCCAGGGAGGTATTAGAGCGGCGCCCAGCTCTTCCGGCCTGCTGCCAGGTACTGGAAATAGTCCCCGGATATCCAGCCATAAAACAGACATCCAGCTGACCGATATCTATGCCTAATTCTAAAGCATTGGTGCTTACCACTCCTTTGATATCCCCATCTTTTAACCCCTTTTCTATCTCACGCCTTAAATTAGGCAAATATCCCCCTCTATAACCTCTTATAATATCTTTAGGTCTCCCGGTTTTTTCTAAAAATTCCTTTAAATAACTGGTCAAAACCTCCGTAGTTAGACGACTTCGAGCAAAGACAATGATTTGAAGATCATAATTTAAAAAATAAGCTACAAAACGCGCGACTTCTTTAATTAAACTCTTCCTAATTCCTAATTCTTTATTAATTACCGGAGGATTATAAAATAAAAAATGTTTTTCTCCCTGAGGAGCACCATTATTATTAACTAAAACAAAATCTTCTCCGACAATTTTCTGAGAAAGCTCCCGAGGATTAGCTATAGTTGCTGAACAACAAATAAACTGAGGACTCGAACCATAAAAGCGACAAATTCTCTTTAATCTTCTTATCACATTAGCTAAGTGGCTTCCAAATACCCCCCGATAAATATGAATTTCATCGATTACTACATATTTTAAATTTCGGAATAGTTCCAGCCATTTAGTATGATGAGGTAATATCCCCAAATGTAACATATCTGGATTAGTTACCACAATATGACCTTGCTTGCGGATAGCCTGCCGAGCAGAAGAAGGAGTATCTCCATCATAAGTATAAGTCTTAATCCCTTCATCTAAGGCAGAAATTAATTTATATAACTCACTTAATTGGTCTTGGGACAAAGCTTTAGTGGGAAATAAATAAAGTGCTCGACTATTTTTATCTTTTAAAATAGAATCCAAGACCGGCAGATTATAACAAAGAGTTTTACCGGAAGCGGTGGGGGTCACCACTACCACATTATTCTTGTTCCTGATCAATTTTAAGGCAGAAGCCTGGTGAGAATAAAGTTTGGTAATGCCTTTCTCTCTCAAAATATGTACTAATTTATCCTCTATCCATTCAGGAAAATCTTCATAAACCCCTGACTTAGCCGGAATATGTTTCCAAACAGTAAGACAAGAACTTACTCGATTATACTTCTTTAATTCATTTAAGATTTTTTCTACTGGCATATATTAAAACCTATCGTCTTTTCCACTCCTTCTCTATTAGAAAGGTCATATCCTGCTGCAAAGGCATGACAGGTATCGAAACATATTCCTATTCTCTTTCTATCTTTCGCCCCTTCCATCATCCTCTGTAACTGCCCCAAAGTATAACCCAAATGTGTGCCCGAACCAGCCGTATTCTCCAATAATATCATTGTCTTTAAATTTAAATCTGCACTCTTTTCCAAAATAATATTAAGGGCTCTAATGATTCTTTGAATTCCATACTCTTCTCCCCTATCAATATGAGCTCCAGGATGGGTAATTAAATAAGGGACAGCTAACAAAAGATTAGCCCTCTTCATCTCTTCTATAAAAGAATTAATTGATTTAAAATAGAGTTCGTCTAAAGGAGAAGCTAAATTAATTAAATAGGAGGTATGAATAAAAACTGGGTCAATATCAAGGATAGAATTCTTTAAATTTCTTTTAAATCTTTTAACTTCCTCTTGATCTAATATCTTCTCCTGCCAGGTAGCAGCATTCTTAGAAAATATCTGCATAGTATTACAACCTAATTCTTCTGCTCGAATAACTGAATTATCTATCCCCCCGGCAATAGAAACATGACATCCAATCTTCAAAAATTACTCCCTTTTCTTCAATATATCTCTCAGGTCAGGTCCACAATTGTAGACCCCTTCTCATTATTTTAACTGATAAATTTTATAATGCCCTGCTGATTGTAGCATTAGCCAGATTTCATTAAAAATATTATTAGTAGCTTTTTTACCTTGTTTAATATAATATTCCACTGCTTCCTTTTTAGTCAAACCTATTCCTTCTTCCACCACTAAAAATAATTTACCCTTATAATTATACTTTCTATTGCTTTTATTATTTATCCGTTCATTCAAAGAATCGCAAAACATCTGATTCGCTTCGGTTAAATAATCTTTTTTATCTTTATGCTTACGATCATAATTTTTATCCTTCTCCCGTTTCTTCATTAATTGAACTAACCCCCAAGCAGCTTTTGCTTCTTCTTTGTTATAATAAACCTGAGTAAGTTCAAGATTTAAATCATCGGTACAAATACAAGATGGTTCTCCTTGGATAGGATCACCCAATCTAACCAAATGAAAATCCTTTTTATTTTTTTTATTATATTCTTTTAAAAAAGTTTTATAAATCTCTTTTTCTGAAATTTTATACTCTGTCTCGGTCTCTGGGTCAAATTTGCTTTCTTTAACTGACTTATTAGGAAGCATTTTCTATTATTCCTCCAAATAATATAAAATATTTAGCTGTTCATTAAGAACGTTCAATAACAGTATTTTATAAACTAATTATTTAATATGGATATCTTTTCTCCCCTCCCATGTCTATTTTGTTTTTCAATAACAAAAATAAAAAAACTGGTATCATAAAAAGGTGAATGCAATTTAATAAAGTTTTATTTTTGTAATTATAGCATATAGAGGCAATCTTATTAAATACTTATTTATCTTTTCTTTTTATTTCTCTCTATTCCCTCTTTCCCTTACGCCTAGCGAATAGATTAAATTATCTTCTCCTATTTATTTCTCTTCTATCTTTATCTTTATCTTTATCTTTTATTTGACTGAAAACTAAAAACCAATAACCGATAACTTATTTTTATTAATTTTTAATAAAAAAAGAGGATTTTTGAAATTTTTATAGAATGTTATTTATATACGGTTTTTTAAGAAGAAATGTTAGCGTGGATTGGTGGCGAATTTGACTCAGAACATTTTGACCCAGATGAAATTACTTTTGATGACCCTGCTGAACGTTTTAAAATGGCCTTTGGTATTTGTAGAAACTGTATAAATAGAGCAGAATTGGATCATAAAGAAAAAAAGAATTATATTAAATATTTTTTTGATAAATATATTGCAAATGACCCCGACTATTTCCGAGAATATTATAGTTATACTCTAAGAGAGATATGCTACTCAAGAGATGATTTGGAATATTGGAAGAAACTGCTCAAACCTCATTTACCTAAGAATCTACCGGATAGCAGCCAATGGTGTAAATATTATCAGGCGAAGGAGACTTTAAAAATTCAACTTCACATCTTAGACTTACTTGACGATAAAAAGGAATTCTATGATTTAATAAAGAGACATTATCATCAGGACCAGGAATTTTGCCTTTATTATGCCAGTCGTTTAGAAAAAGACGGTAGGAGTAAAGAAGCAATTATAGTTGCGGAAGAAGGTCTTGGCCTTTTTCCTGATCATTTGTCCATAGAAATACGTAGATTTTTAAATAGGTTTTATAAAAAGCATTCTCCGGAGAAATATAAACAAAACCTCATAAACCTTTTTATTCAAGATAGAAACTGGAATGATTACGAAAGACTGAAAAAAATTTGTTCTGAGGAAGATTGGAAAAAGATACTTTCTATAATCATAAATGGTCTCTCAAAAGATAGATTTGGCAGTAAAGATACAATCATTAACATCTATCTAAAGGAGAAAATGTTTGAACAGGCGCTCAAGCAGGTTCTTGCTAAAAGAAGTCTTTTTACTCTGAATATGTATCATAAAGATCTATCGGAAAAATTCTCTAAAAGATACTTCGATGCTTATAATGAACTACTCATCCCTTTTGCTGACAGTAAGACGGGCAGACCGCACTATAGAGAGGTTATTAAGTATTTGAAACAGATGAAAAGAATAAAAGGCTTTGAAGATGAATTCAGTAAAGTGGTGAACTTACTTAAGACCAAGTATGCAAATAGACCTGCTTTTTTGGATGAGATAAAAGATATGTAGAATATAGATAATTTTACAAAAGATATTTTTTATTTTTATTTACTCGTTATCTAAAGGGTTTATTAAAATTTTATAGAATATAAATTACATATAACTTTAGAAATGTTATTACTCTTTTTGATAAAAAATTTATATTATGAGAAGGAGAATCAATATGAGAAAGAAATCTAATCTAATATATCAATTTAAGATTACCCTAAAGGATATCAAGCCACCCATTTGGCGGCGGATACAAGTTCCTAAAACCTATACTTTTTGGGAACTACATGTAGCTATTCAAGATGCTATGGGCTGGTATGATTGTCACCTCCATGAATTTAAATTAATTAACCCCTTAACCGATACAGAGATCAACATAGGGATTCCAGACGAAGAGTATGAAGATTACGAAGTTCTTCCAAGTTGGAAACAAAAAATAGCAAATTATTTTATTTTAGAAAATCAAGGGGTTAATTATATCTACGATTTTGGTGATTATTGGAAACACAGAATAACCTTAGAAAAGATGCTCCCTAGAGAAAAAAACATTACTTATCCCAGATGTATTGAAGGAAGAAGAGCTTGCCCTCCTGAAGATTGTGGTGGGCCTGATAATTATAATGATTTTTTAGAAAGTATAAGAAATCCTAATGATGAACAACACGAAGAAATGTTAGAATGGGTGGGAGGAGAATTTGACTCTGAGCATTTTGACCCAAATGAGGTTACTTTTGATAACCCAGCTGAACGTTTTAAAATCGCTTTTGGTAAAAAATAAACCATATTCTATGGTTATCTCCCAAAAACTAACTATTTAATACAACATATTTAACTTAAGCAGCAAATTTAACTCTAGAGGCCCTTTGAAAACTAAATAACAAAAATAAATGGTTATATAAAAGAGTAGAAAGCTCAGGTATAGGCCTATTCATCAACCCCTTTATCAATCTCTTACAGTTTATGGCCGAGATCTTAAACCCTAACCACACCTTTGAACGTACTTCTCCCCTTACCGGAAGATGATCTATCTTGTACCTCCTCCTTAGTACCGAAGGGAGACCCTGTTGACAGTATAACCTAGATGTTTCTTCTTCCCCTTTTTACGGTAAGTGGCATCCGGGTCAGTAGGGTTTTGTAAAGAGTCAGGGGCTATCTCGAGAGAAGTTTTTATCCTACCTTTTCTGGTTTGCTCTTTTAACATTCGGCTAAGGAGTTTAAACTCTTCGGTCTTGCTTATCTCTTTATCCTTTCTAGATAGGAAATAGAGTTTTAAACCATCTTTTAGTACTCTCTTAATTTTACTATTTAGATCTTTATCTCTGGACCTGTTCTTTAAAGCTGGTAGTATGTAAGGCATATTGATATCTAAGATCAAACATTAATGAACTAAGGGCTTCTTCATCTGATTGATTAAAGATATCCCTTAAGATGAGGAGTCCGAAATAGACATTTGCCGGATTATTAGGTCTGGTTGCCGGATTATCACTATATAATACGCTAAACCGGCCTTCATCGATAAAGGGAAATATCTTTTTACTAAATATTTCTGCCCAGGAGCCTTTAAGATATTTCATTTCTCTTTCGGTTAAATTATATAGGGAATCATGTATGGCCATTTGTGGTTCGTTATTTAGCTGAAAGGACATTGGTAACCTCCTTATTGGTTAGTATTTTTATGACTTATTATAGCATAAAACACTAATAAAATAAAGGGTTTTATCTATTTTTACTACTTACCTGTCTGCGTGCCTGCCTGTGCGTGCCTGCCTGTGCGTGTACGCACGCAGACAGGTACGCACGCAGACAGGCAACGCACAGGCAGAAGTTTTCAAGGTGCTATTAAGTAAAATAATTTAGGTAAGTTGATTAGTACTATGTGATGTTATTTGCACTATTTTTGAAATATAGTTACTTTAAGTACTTTTTGGGTTGTAACCATAATATTGAATGTCAAAGATCGTTACTTCAAACTTACTATTAGAGGGGAGTAATTACAATGAAGGTGGTTTGTGATCATTGTGGCGCAAAAGTACCAAAATATGAAACAATCATTTCGCCTGACGATGGCAAAATACACTGTTTGAACTGCTTTAATAAAAAGATATCGCAAGAACTTGGTATTGATTTCGAGACTGTTAATTTTGATCCAATTACACTTGAGGACAGTTATGGTGGAAAACACACATTTCATTTTAGGAGTTTGTTGGTGCCAACCGGGAAGTTGATTGAAGCCTTTGAATTAAAAGATGGAGAACCTGGCGGCTATATGTCAGGTGTTCTTGATGGCTTTTCTTGTGATATAAGTGACCTTAAAATAAAATTGCTTAATCGGTTGCAAAGGCTGATGAAACATAAAAGTTTAAAGATGCTTCATAAAAGTTGGACGCTTGTTAGCCCAGGGATTATTCGGGGGCGAATAGAGTATGGTTTTGATGAGGACAGTCCCATTGTTATAATTGATGGGAAGTATTTTACATGGGACGAATTCGGACGGATGATAACCTCATACGAGGGATGGCAGTTTCGACTTAAAATAGTAGACCCAACTGATGAAGATTAAAGCGCAATTATTCATAGTTTCTTCCTTCAAAGAATATTCCGAGCAAGACACAAAAATGGAAGGCTCCTGTTCATGTTTGGATTCGGGAAATGTACCAAAAACGTCAGGAAAAAGCCCTGAGGAAAAAGGCTTCAATAAAGAATGCACAGATTCATAGTGTAGGTTAGGCGAAAGAACCTCCAGATAGAAAACGGTTGCGCGAAATTGGTTTTAGTAATGTGTGGTTTGCCATACTTGAAGGTATCGTCGTTACTAGCGGATTAACGAGAGACGGGGTTGAACAAATTTTACAAGAAATTATTCCAGCCGAGAAAAGAGAGTTGGTTTATGTTTTTCACTTACGTAAGTAAATAAGGACTATAATTTAGAGATATTCTTTAATTATAGAATAATCTGAAACATGGGGAGAATAATATTAGCAGATGATAAAGATTTATTTAGTCGGAGTAAGTTGCATTGGTAAGACGACCATTGGGAAATTATTAGCCAGGGAAATAGGTTTTACTTTTTATGATTTTGATAAAGAGATAGAAAAATATTTTAATAGCCCAATAGAATACATTCAAGAAAAATTTTTTTCAATTTATGAGTATAGAGAAGAAACAAAGGTAGTCTTGAGAGAATTAATTAATAAAAAGGAAAATTCAGTGATAGCTTCATGTCCATCAGGATTAAGAGACAATTATTTAAGAGAATATAAAAAGTTGAGAAAAAATAAGGAAAATACTATGATTTCAATTCACATCATTGATAAACCCGAAAACATAGTGGAACGACTGACCTTCTATGACAAAGAATCAAGATTATTGGAAAAGAAATTAAATGAGAAGGAAAAAAGACTCTATTTAAAAGAGATAAAAAAAGATATTACATTTTATAAAAAGTTCAATAATAGAGCAGATTATGAATTTAATATAGAGAATATAAAACTTGAAGAGATTCCAAAAATGTTGATAGAATTTTTGGAATTAAGGAATGAAGAATTTAAAAGATACATGGAACGGAAAATGCCAGTCAGTTTGTAACACGGTATCAAAGACTTTGCTTCGCTCCGTCCAGATTTACCTTCGGCAACTTCTTTTCTCCGCAAAACGTTAGTTGTAATTGGCGGACTCGCTCTCTAATCCCTTTCTTCCTAGATACATCTGAATGTTGATAGAATACCCTTTAAAGTGTATAATAAAAATGTAATATTTAGGAAACGGAAGGGAGCAGTATTATCATGAAAACTATATCATTAACAGTTCCTGATTTTTTTGAGTTAAGTGAGAAGGAAACAAAATTGCTTATAGCATCAAGGTTATATGAGCAAGGCAAGTTATCTCTAGGGGAAGGTGCTGAGCTAGCTGGTGTGTCTAAAAGGACATTTATAGAATTATTAGGGCATTATGATGTATCAGTTTTTAACTATAGTGTTCAAGAATTAAAAGGCGATATAGAAAATGCCTAATATTATTTCTAATACAAGTTGTTTAATAGTACTTGATAATATTGGGATGTTAGATGTATTGAAAGAACTTTACGGCAAAGTATTTATTACGGAGGAAGTTTCAAAAGAATTTGGTAAAACTGTTCCTGATTGGATTGAAGTGAGGAAAGTAAGCGATAATAAATATTTAAAATTAATGAAAAATTTTGTTGACTTAGGTGAAGCAAGTACAATTGCTTTAGCGGTTGAAACTGATGATATTGTTATTATTTTGGATGATTTTAAAGCTAGAAAACTAGCTCAAAAGCTTAATTTAAAAATAACAGGAACTATAGGAGTTTTAATTAAGGCCAGGAAAAGGAATATAATTACTTCAACACAAGAAGTTTTAAATAAATTAAGAAATGAAGGTTTTAGAATATCAGATGAAATAGAAAAAGAATTTTTGAAATATGATATGTAAGTACAGCACTTCAGATAACACGATATTTACGTGACGTCTAAAAACCAGCCTACCCTTCGAGACAAACCCTATGTCACAAAACTTGCAGTAGGGTTTTTATTTACATATAAAGCAAGTTTTGCGCCAGTCCTACGGAACGGACACATCGTAAACACCCGGGATCGTAACCTTATTTGAGTACATGAACCATCTTTTATTTGCCGAGAAATATATTCCTTTAAAAGTTATAGGTAAGCCTTTAATTCGTGATGGGGATAAATATATTGTATAAAGAGGTAAGCAAATATTTACGTGGGGGCAGGATTTAGGTGGACCGAACCGAGAATAAAAGGCCATTTTGTAATCTGTTTTCTGGCCTTTTTCTTAGAGAGGACCTTAGAGTCTAAGCTTAAAAAAGCTCATATATTAGCTTCACCACAAAAAATTCAAGAAGTTTTAAATTCAATGTTATGATTGTAACCCAAAAAGTAAACAAACCTGTCCTCGACCTGATCGGGGAATGGTAATGTAGGGGCACGATGCATCGTGCCCACAGGAGAAATTAGGTAATAATATGGCGAGGGCACAATTCCTGTCTGTGCGTACCTGTCTGCGTGCGTACCTGTCTGCGTGCGTACACGCACAGGCAGGCACGCACAGGCAGGCACGCACAGGCAGGCATTGTGCCCCTACAAGCATAATTATAACCAAAGAGTCATAATTTACTATAAAATTATCTGAAACGCCCCATATATATAATCTGTTGAAAATATTTTTGGCTTTTTGGGAAATAACCATGATATAAGTTATACCAAGGAGATAACCATGACAAAATTAAGATTAACGGTTACCATTCCACAGGAAGAATATGAAAGAATAGAACAGGAAAAAAAGAAGAAAGGTATTAGCAGAAGTGCATTAGTGCACAAAATGATTAAATATTTTTTCTTAAAAGAGGATACACAAGCTAAAATAAAAAAATATTTAGATGGTTATAAGAGAATTCCAGAGAAAACAAATTATATAACTCAACTTGAACAAGTTCAATTTGAAACTTTAAATAAGGAGTTTTAATATGCAACGAGGTGACATTTAGATGAATTCCTGTTTCTTCAGGAATGACAGAATGGGAAAGATGTGCTTTTAATTAATAACTAACTAGCTAAATTTTTAGCATGTTGATAACGCGAGTGAGAATCTAATAATTTTTTTCTAAGACGCATATCAGAAGGGGTAATTTCCAACAATTCATCTTCCTGGATATATTCTAAAGCCTGTTCTAAAGAAAATTGACGAGGATTTTCCAAGCGTAAGGCTTCATCAGAATTACTTGAACGCATATTAGTTACATGTTTTTTCTTGGCTACATTAACTTCCATATCTCCACCTCGTTTATTTTCTCCTACAATCATCCCCTGATATACTTTGGTAATTGGACCAACAAATAAGGTTCCCCTTTCTTGAGCATTATGGAGACCATAGGTAGTAGTTATTCCAGCTTCATAGACAATTAATACTCCTCGAGAGCGGGAAGGAATATAGCCTTTATAGGGCTGATAATCAAGGAAGAAATGATTCATTATCCCCCTGCCTTTGGTTTTGGTAAGAAATTCGTCTCGAAAGCCGATTAATCCCCTGGTCGAAATTTTAAATTCGAGCCGCTGCTGATCCATAGAAATATCATTTATATTTACTAAATCAGCTTTTCTCCTTCCGCAAATTTCCATAACCACTCCTAAACTATCTTTAGGAATATCACAAGTCATAAGCTCTATTGGTTCACATTTTGTCCCTTTAATCTTTCTAAAGATAACCCTGGGTTTAGAAACCTGAAATTCATATCCTTCTCGACGCATTTCTTCAATAAGGATAGAAAGGTGAAGCTCTCCTCTCCCTAAAACATGAAAAGTATCAGTAGATTCTGTTTCTTCTACTCTAAGGCTAACATTGGTTTCTACTTCTTTGAAAAGACGCTCTCTTAAATGACGAGAAGTAACAAACTTTCCTTCCTGCCCGGCAAAAGGACTATTATTGACCGTAAAATCTATAGTCAGGGTAGGTTCATCTATCTTAATTTTAGACAAAGCTTCTGGCTTTTCTTTATCCGCCACGGTCTCTCCAATATTCGCTTCACTGATTCCGGCAATAGCTACAATTTCTCCCGCCTCAGCTTTTTTTACTTCTTTTCTTTTCAGACCTTCAAAAAGATATAGTTTTACTACTTTACAATAGATTTGACTTTTATCTCGCTTGATTAAAGTGACTATTTCTCCCTCCCTAATTTTTCCTCGAGTAATAAGTCCAACTACTATTTTCCCCATATAATCATCATACATAAGATTAGTAACTAATAACTGTAAGGGAGCATTAACTTCTACTGAAGGAGGAGGGATAGATTTTAAAATGGTTAAAAAAAGAGGTTTTAGATTATCCTCTAAAGATTCCGCAGAAAATCCAGACGAACCCATACGGGCAGAAGTATAGATAACTGGAAAGTCTATCTGTTTATCATTAGCTCCCAATTCAATAAATAGGTCATAAATATCGTTTAAAACTTCAGCAGGACGGGCATTAGGTAGGTCTATTTTATTAATTACCACCAGGGGAATAAGATTTAACTCCATGGCTTTGCGTAAGACAAACCGAGTTTGAGGCATCGGTCCTTCGCAAGCATCTACAATTAAAAGTACACCATTAACCATTCTTAATATTCTTTCTACTTCTCCCCCAAAGTCGGCATGTCCGGGAGTATCCACAATATTAATCTTGGTCCCCTCCCAATGAACCGAGGCATTTTTAGAAAAGATAGTAATCCCTCTTTCTCTTTCTAAATCATTAGAATCCATTATCCTTTCTTTTACTTCCTGATTAACTCGAAAAGTTCCACTTTGTCTGAGCATAGCATCCACCAGAGTAGTTTTACCATGGTCTACATGAGAAATGATGGCTATATTTCTTAAATTCGAAGCTTCCATTATTTTAATTTCCTTTTCCTTAGAATGACACTGAAGGTACAAGTTTGAATGTTACCACAATTAGAGGTTAGATTCAAGGAAATTTTAAAATCTTCTCCAAAAATCCTCGGCTTGTTTTTTCACTCTTCTGGAAATCATTTCATAATCTAAACTGGTTATTTCCTGATTTTCCATTAATATTTTTCCACCAATAATAGTAGTATCTACCATACCCCCCTCTATGCCAAAAAGAATATGGAAATACGCATTCTCTTTAGTAATAGGGGTGGGGGGATAGTAATTTACTACTATTAAATCAGCCGCCGCACCGGCTTGAAGAACTCCTAAGGTTTTATTAAAAAATCGATTAGCAATTGCTCGATTGTTCTGGAAAGCCATCTGAAATACTTCTTTCCAACCAGCTTGAGGATGATGTCCTTCATGTTTTTGCAACAGGTTAGCTACTTTAATACTTTCAAACATATCGGCAGTATAACCATCAGTCCCTAATCCTACAACCACACCTTTATCAAAAGCAGCTTTAATCGGAGCAGCACCTACTGCATTCCCCATATTAGATTCAGGATTATGAATTAGATAGGTGTCATTATTTTTTAAAATTCCTAATTCTTCTTCCTGAAGATGAACTCCATGAATGGCCAAAGTCCCCGGTCGTAAAATGCGAAAACGATCCAGACGACTTGCTACTCCTTGGTAACCTCGAGTTTTACTTTCGTATACATCAGCCCTACCTTCCGCTACATGGATATGAAAAGGAACTTTCAAGTCATCAGCTAAAGCAGCAACTTCCGATAAAGTTTCATTTTTCAGAGTAAAAGAAGCATGAAGCCCAATCATCCCTCTTAAGTAATGGTTACCTTTTCCTTCCTGCTGTATTTTTTTTATAAATCGTTCGTTTTCTCTAATCCCAGCTAAAGCTTTTTCATGACCATCCCGGTCAGAAATCTCATAAGATAGATTAGCTCGCATACCAGTTTGACGAATTGCTTCAGTAATTATATCTAAACTACCATCGATAAGGTTACTACTGGCATGATGGTCAAAAATGGTGGTAGTTCCTTTCTTAACACCATCCAAAAGAGCATAAATGGCACTATAATAGATATCTTCTTCATTTAAAGTCTTATCTAATCTCCACCATAGTTTTTCCAAAATCTCTACAAAATTTTTAGGCGGCTGATCTGTTTTAAGATCCATACCTCGAGCAAAGGTACTGTAAAGATGGGTGTGAGTGTTAATCATACCTGGCATTATTATCTTACCTCTAACATCTTTATATATGACCTCAGGGTATTTAGAAAGTAATTCTTCCGTCTCTCCCACAGCCACAATATCCTCTTCCTCAATTACTACTCCACCATTAGAAATAACCTGGGAATTTTCATCGAAAGTAATTACTGTTCCATTTCCGAGCAGTAACATTTTTCCTCCCTCCTTTACTCCTTTTACTTATTTTCCTTCCATCATTTTTTGAGAAATTTGGTTGGCTTTTTCTACCACTTCTTCTTCATCAATATTAACTAATCGTCCATCGCTAACCACAATCTTACCATTGACTATATTAATATCCACAATTTGAGAATCCCCTGAAGTTACCAGAGCAGAAACAGAGTCTGATAGACCGCCAGTAAATCCTAATTTTTTAGTATTGATTAGAAACATATCTGCTGCTTTGCCTTCTTCCAGGCTGCCGATCTCCTGCTGGTTAAGAACATCACGCCCTCCATTAGTAGCCATACTCAGCACCTCTTCGGCTGACATACTGGAGATACCATAAATTAACCGGTGCATCAAGAAAGCTGCTTTAAGTTCAGCAATCATATTAGAGGAATCATTGCTGGCACTACCATCAACCGCTAATCCTACCGGCACTCTCTTTTGCAACATATAGGGGATATTGGCTGCTCCAGAAGCCAATTTTTGGTTGGACACCGGACAATGAGCTACTCCTGTTCCGGTATCGGCTAATAAGTCTATTTCTCTTTCGGTCAGATCTACACCGTGAGCAAACCAAATATCCTTACCTAACCATCCAACTTTTTTCATATAATCCAGGGGTCGCATACTAAAAATTTCCTGACAATATTTTTCTTCATCTTTGGTCTCTGCTAAATGGGTATGACTCCTGACTTTATAATTCCGGGCCAATTTGATCGACTCTCTTAAAAGATTTTCAGTCACTGAAAAAGGAGAACAAGGTGCTAAAACTACTCTCTGCATAGCAAAAGGTCTACTATTATGAAATTTTTCAATCACTCTTTGAGAATCAGATAAAATTTCTTCTTCGCTCTGCACTACTGAATCAGGAGGCAAACCCCCATCTTTTTCACCGAGAGACATAGAACCTCTGCTTCCATGAAATCTTATCCCTATCTCTTCTGCTGCTCTAAATTCCTCATCTAGTAATTCTTTGGGTTGGCTCCGGGGAAAAACATAGAATTGGTCAACTGAGGTGGTACAACCGGTCTTTAAAAGTTCTCCCATGGCTACCAGGCTGCTGTAGTAAACAGCTTCTGGGGTTAAACGAGCCCAGATAGGATAGAGATACTTAAGCCAATTAAATAACTCTACATTCTGCACCTGAGCTATATTTCTGGTTAAGGTTTGATAAAAGTGATGGTGAGTATTAATCAAACCGGGATAAAGGAAATAATCTGCACCATCGATTACCTGGTCAGCGGTAAATTCTATCTCCTGGGCAATTTTATCTACTCTATTATCTTTAATTAAAAGACTGTAACCTTTTAATCGATTTCTCTCTTGATCCATAGTTACTATCTCTTTTATATTTTTAATTAAGATAGAAGACATTTAAAAAAACCTCCTTCTTGCTATTTATTCGCTACACTTTCAATTGCCTCGATAATCTGTTCATACCCAGTACAACGGCAGAGATTGCCCTCTTGGAAAATAGTCACACCCTATTTTTTCTTTAGTTGAACTTTCTCTTTTAATAGGTCTTCTCTTAGGAAGTCTATCTATAGTGATACCTAAAGCCTCAACCATATGAATAAGAAACTCTCCGGATCCTATAGGTTTTTCGCTAAAAATTACCGAATTATTGACTTAGTACACCTTCCCTATTTATTTAATTTAAAGGAAAAATATTAATTGTCTAAGAAAATGGGATGTCCCTATTTTATATTATATTTTTAATTTTAATATATAATTAAAAAATAATTACAATTATTTTTTAATTCTCCAATCTTTGATATGTTCTCCACCCATTGGAGCAAAGGTACGTTTAAGATAAGGCTTGGTAATATTTACGATAGTACAGAAATAGATAGGAGCTATTCCAGCTTCTTCTTCGCAGAGAATCTGTTCTGCTCTCTTGTAGAGTTCAAATCTCTTCGCCGGGTCAAATTCACGAACTGCCTCTTCTACTACTCTATCAAATTCTGCATTGCTCCATTTAATCGTGTTTTTGCTATCAGTAGAATGAAATACTTCATAGAGCCAATTGTTAGCATCGGGATAATCAACACACCGACCTAAGCGGAAGATTTGAGGAGCATCCTCACTTAAAATCTTAAGATATACTTTAAATTTCTGATCAGTCAAATTAACCTCTACTCCTAAAACTTTCTTCCACATCTGCTGAATTGCCCAGGCAATCTTGCTATGAGCTTCA